>ERZ1463034.75-NODE-75-length-32566-cov-41.571314_pt1 | contig 32566 bp, 26 predicted proteins | sample MGYA00564480_ERZ1463034 | MGnify/ENA primary metagenome ERZ1463034 (study PRJEB39244, sample SAMEA3635122) | Helicobacter pylori | study: EMG produced TPA metagenomics assembly of PRJEB11511 data set (Assembly of a 5300-year-old Helicobacter pylori...
CCAGATCGACGGGCGCTATCGTCAGGCCTCCCTGGATGACTCCGACCTGCGAGGACTGGGCCTGTTCGACAGTCCGCAAAGCCTGCGCAGCGATGGCCAGACCGTGCATCTGGACAGCTGGGACGATCAGGGTCCGTGGCTGCTGCTGCCACTATTATTGCTCGCGGCCTGCGCCGGGCGCCGAGGCTGGTTGTTGTGCCTGCCGCTGTTATTCATGCTTCCACAGCCCAGCTATGCTTTCGAGTTCAACGACCTGTGGTTGCGGCCCGACCAGCAGGGCCAGCGCCTGCTCGAACAAGGTCGGCCTGCCGAAGCTGCACAACACTTCAAGGACAGCCAATGGCAAGGTCTGGCGCTGTACCAGGCCGGCGACTACGCCAGTGCCGCTCAGCGATTTGCTGAAGGCAACAACGCCGCCGACCACTATAATCGCGGCAATGCGCTGGCCAGGGCTGGCGAACTGGAAGCCGCGCTGGATGCCTATGAACAGGCCCTGGAACGCCAGCCCGATTTGCAACCGGCTTTGAAAAACAAGGCGCTGGTCGAGCGTTTGCTGGAACAGGACAAGCAGCAACAGGCCTCCAACCCCAACAAGCCGGACGGCAGCAAAAAAGACGACATCGGCGAAAGTCCACAAGCTGGCGCGGCGACAGCACCGCAGAATCCAAATCAGCCGCTACCCCCATCAGGCGACGACAGCAGCGCCAATAACAACACCGTCACCAGCAACCCGAACAGCCCGGCTGGCGGCAACGACGTACCTGGCTCACAACTGGGCGATGAAAACACCACCCGACCACCGATAAAACCCGCCGACACCGCCCTCGACGGAGAACGACGACAAGCTCTGGAACAATGGTTGCGACAGATCCCGGACGATCCCGGCGAATTGTTGCGACGTAAATTCTGGTATGAACAGCAACAGCGTCAGGAACAAACCCGATGAGTCGCCCGTACACTTTATTGATCAGCCTCATGCTAGGTCTTATGACGCTGTCGGCTCAGGCTGCAGAGCTGGTGGCCAGCGTCGATCGCGCACGCCTGAACTCCGGCGAAACCGTAGAGCTGACCCTGGAATCCAATGACGTCACGTTGTTCGGCAAACCCGATCTGACCGTGCTGGAGGTTAACTTCGACGTACACGGCACGCGGCAGATCAACCACCTGACCACCCTGGACGGCGGCGCTCAAGCCACCACCCGCTGGATCATTACCCTGCTGCCGAAGCAGAACGGCACCGTGGTCATCCCCTCGTTGCAACTGGGCGAGCTGAAAAGTCAGCCGATCACATTGCAAGTGGTACAAAGCGAAGCCCAGGACCAAGAGACGATGGCGCCCGTGTTCATCGACGCCAGCCTCGATCAGGAAAACGTCTACGTTCAAGCTCAGGTCGTGCTGACCCTGCGCGTCTATCACTCGGTCGCACTGTTCGATGACAGCAACCTGACGCCTCTGCAGATCCCGGATGCACGGATCGAAAAACTCGGTGATTCGCGCACCTATGAAAAACTGATCAATGGCATTCGCCACGGTGTCATTGAGATACGCTATGCGATTTATCCACAGCACAGCGGTGAGTTGCTGATTCCCGCGCAAGTCTTCAGTGCAACGTTGGTGCAGGAGGCTCAAGCCCAGAATCAGGGACAGGCTCAGGGTGTCAACCCGACGGGGCCGAAGCCAGGCAAGCAGGTGCACGTCAGCTCCGCCGAAATCCCCCTGTGGATAAAACCCCAGCCCACCGACTACCCTGCCGACGCCCCATGGTTGCCCGCACGCAGCGTGAGCCTGAGCGAAGCCTGGAACCCGGAACCGGAACACATCCTGCTCGGCGACTCCCTGACCCGTAGCCTGACGATCCGCGCCGAAGGCTTGTCGAGCGCGCAACTGACGCCACTGCCCAGCACCGACGTCAGCGGCCTGCGTCGCTACCCCGACCAACCTCAACTGGCCAACCTGACCAGCGAGCGGGGCCTGATCGGCAGCCGCGAAGAACGTGAAGCCCTGGTGCCTACACGCACAGGCGCAATCGACTTACCGGCAGTGGACGTGGTCTGGTGGAACACCCTTGACGATCATCTGGAACACAGCAGTCTCCCCGCACGCACCCTTCAGGTGGTGAATAACCCGAGTCTGTCTCTGAACACTCCGGTGAGCACCGATGCGAACGGCATGACCATCGCAGGGCAATCGTTGTGGCCATGGCAACTGAGTACATTACTTCTGGCCTGCACTACCCTGCTCGGCTTTGGCCTATGGTGGCGCGCGCGTTGGCAACCGGCAGTGTCGCGGGTTGTGCAAGCGGGTCCGAGCCCACGCACCGTACTTGATGAACTCAAACGTGCCAGTCTGTCCAACGATCCGCAGGCGACCCGCCAGGCGCTGGATGCCTGGGCCCGCCAACAACCGGAAACCCTGGCCGACATGGCTGCACGTTTCGTACCCTTGTCCGACGCCCTCGACGGCCTGAACGGCGCGCTGTACAGCGAGGCAGGCCAGTACTGGCAAGGTGAAGAACTGTGGCGCGCCGTGCGTACATTGCCAGCAGGTGAGCGGGTTCAGAATCCGGCCACCGACACCAGCCTGCCGCCGCTGTACCCGAAATAATTTTGAATATCTGCGGTTTTTATTCGATCTTCATTGACTGACCCGGCCTCTTCGCGGACAAGTCCGCTCCTATCAGGCTGTACAAGGATTCCCCATGCGTTTGTTCCACACCTCCGACTGGCACCTTGGCCAGAACCTGCATGGCCAGGAGCGAGACTTCGAACACGCCTGTTTTCTGACCTGGCTGCTGGGCCGCCTGGTCGACCGCCAGCCTGACGTACTGTTGATCGCGGGGGACATTTTCGACACCGTCAACCCGCCAGTCAAAGCCCAGGAGCGCCTGTACGACTTCATCGTCAACGCTCACGAACAGCTGCCGCTGCTGACCATTGTGATGATCGCTGGCAACCACGACTCCGGCTCGCGCATCGAACTGCCCGCACCACTGATGCGCCGTTTGCGCACCCATGCCCTGGGACGGGTGTTATGGCTCGATGACGGACAACTGGATGCCGAGCGCCTGCTGCTGCCGTTACCCAAGGCCAGCGGCGAAATCGGCGCCTGGTGCCTGGCGCTGCCCTTTCTTCGGCCCGCAGAAGTCACGGGCGCCACCCTGGGCGACGACTACTTGCGCGGTATTGGCCGGGTCCATGAACTGCTGATCGAAGCCGCCAACCTCAAACGCCAGCCGGGACAGGCATTGATCGCCATCAGCCACGCGCACATGGCCGGCGGCTCGGTGTCCGAAGACTCTGAACGCAGCCTGATCATCGGCAACGCCGAGGCCCTGCCCGCCAGCCTGTTCGGTCCGAGCATCACCTACGTTGCCCTTGGCCACTTGCACAAACCGCAGAAGGTCAACGGTGAAGATCGCATCCGCTACAGCGGCTCGCCGATCCCGCTATCGTTTTCGGAGATCGGCTATCAGCATCAGATTCTCGAAATCAATTGCGACGGCGATCAGTTGATCAGCGTCGAACCCTGCTTGATTCCTCGCGCAGTCAATCTGCAACGCGTCGGTCCTGCACCTATGGCGGAGTTATTGGTGCAACTAGCGTCCCTGCCAAATATCGATCTGCTGGCGGACATCGAACGCCAACCCTGGCTGGAGGTTCGGGTGCGCCTCGACGAACCGCAACCGGACCTGCGCCAGCAAATCGAAACCGTGCTGCAGGGCAAGGCCGTGCGTTTGGTCCGCATCGCCACCGAATATGCGGGCAACGGCGGCGCCGAGGGCGATGACAGCGGCAACGGCCTGATCGACCTTGACCAACTCAGCCCCCTGGAACTGTTCAGCCGCGCCTGGCAGGACAGCTACGGCAGCGAGGTCGACGAACAAACCCTCAAGGATTTCGCCACGCTCTTGCAGGACGTACAACTGGAGAGCGAACAGCCATGAAAATTCTCGCCATTCGCCTGAAAAACCTTGCCTCCCTCGCGGGTCCGTTCGAGCTGGATTTCACCGCTGAACCATTGGCCAGTGCTGGCTTGTTCGCCATCACTGGACCGACCGGGGCCGGCAAAAGCACCCTGCTCGACGCGCTGTGCCTGGCGTTATTTGGCGCCATCCCACGGCTGAGCAATGTCGGTCAGTCCAAAGTGCCGGAAATCGACGGTGATATCAGCACCAACGACCCGCGCACCTTGCTGCGGCGCGGCACCGGCAGCGGTTATGCCGAAGTGGATTTCGTCGGCATCGACAGCCGTCGTTACCGTGCCCGCTGGGAAACCAACCGCGCACGGGACAACGCCAGCAAAAAACTCCAGGCAAGCCGCCAGACCCTGACCGATCTGGACAGCGAACAGGTGTTGAGCAGCCAGAACAAAACCGAATACAAAACCATGCTCGAAGCGCGCCTGGGCCTGAACTTCGAACAGTTCACCCGCGCCGTCATGCTGGCGCAAAGCGAGTTCAGCGCCTTCCTCAAGGCCGATGACAAAGAGCGCAGCGAGCTTCTGGAAAAGCTCACTGACACTGCGATCTACAGCCAACTGGGCCGGCGCGCCTACAGCAAGAGCAAGGAAGCGGAAAAGGTCCATGAAGATCTGAAAGCACTGGCCACCGGTGTAACACCGCTAGCGCCAGAGGCCCGCGCCGAACTCGACCAGCGTTTCAACGAAGCCCAACAACAGCTGAAAACTCAGCAAGCGCAACTCAAGCAACTCGAGCTTCAGCACCACTGGCTCAAGGCCCTGCATCAGTTGCAGGACGAACAGCAAAGCGCTGCCGAACAACTGCAACAGGCCCAATTGCAGTGGGACGGCCAGAGCGCCGAACGTCTGAAGCTGGCCCAACTGGAACACCTCGCGCCGCAACGTCACCCGTTCGCTCGCCAGGCCGAACTGAATGCCCAGCTCAGCCCGCTGGTGGCGCAGATTCAGCAACATCGACAGCTGCAGATCGAACGTCAAGCCCAGCAGACACAGCTTGAGAAAACCCAGGTCGATGCCCACGCAGCGTTGCTCAACGCTCAGCAGCAGCAGACCGACGCCACGCCGCTGTTACGTCAAGCCTTCGAAACCCAAAGCACCGTCGCGCGCTTGATCGACGAACTGAACCAGACCACTGAACTCAAACAACAGGCGGAGCAACAGTGCATTCAGGGACAAAGCGCCCTGCAAGGCCTGCTCGACCAGCAACACCAAGTAGCCGAGCGCCTGCAGCGAATTGCCGGACAGCTTGAGCAGAGCAGCGCATTGGCTCCGCTCAGCGAAGCCTGGAATGCCTACCGCGAACGCCTGAAGCAAGTGATGCAGATCGGCAGCCGCTTGAAACAGGGCCAAATCGAGTTGCCGCAGCTTGAGCAGCGTGCCGCCAGCGTCAGCCAACATCTCACCGAGCAACGTAGCGCCCTGGAGCTGCTGTACCACGAAGCCGGTGCCGAAGCGCATGCCGTCGCTGAGCAAATCCAGATCCTCGGCAGCCTGCTGCAAGACAATCGCAAACAGCAACGGGCCTTCGAAGACCTTGCGCGTTTATGGACCGAGCAGCAGGAACTCGACACGCGTTCGCTGGCGCTTGCACAGAAACAGCAGCATGCCCAGCAACAGCGCGAGCACCTCAACCGCGAGGGGATTCAGGCCAAGGATGAACTCAAGGTCGCCGAGCAAACCCTGGCAGTCACTCAGCAACTGCTGGAGCGCCAGCGCCTGGCTCGTAGCGCCAGCGTTGAAGAATTGCGCGAACAGTTGCAGGACGATCAACCGTGCCCGGTGTGTGGCAGTCACGAGCATCCGTATCATCAGCCTGAAGCCCTGCTGCAAAGCCTGACCCGGCATGACGAAAGCGAAGAAGCCAACGCCCTGAAAGCTGTGGACACGCTGAAAGAAAAACTGGTCGACCTGCGTACCTGCGTCAGTGGGTTGATCGCTCAGCAAAAAGAATTCCTGCACCAACAGGAACAATTGACCACACAGCAACGCGCCTTGACCCCGAGTCTCGAGGCTCATCCGCTCAGCACCCGACTCCTGGAACAGGACGCGGCCAAGCGCGACGGCTGGCTGAGCCAGCAGTTAAGTCAGCTGTCTCAAAACATCACCCAGGATGAACAGCGCCAGAGCGCATTGCTCAAACTGCAACAAGACGCCGGGCGCCTGCAGCAACAACTGCAAAGCGCCACAGAAGCAAGCCAGACCGTTACTCAACATGTGGCCGAACAGCGGCGCCAACTGGCCAGCGACCATGAGCGACTGGAAGAAGAACTGGCGGCTTTCACCCCACTGCTGCCCGCCGACATCCTCAATGGCTTGCGCAACGAAGCCGCAGCGACGGTCATTCAGCTCGATCAGCAAGTGACCCAGCGCCTGGACCAGCTTGAGCAGCAACGCGATGAGCTGCTTGAACAGAGTGGACGTCAGCAAAAAATCGAGCAGGAGCAGTTCCAGCAACACGCCCGCGCAAAGCACCTGGAAGACCTGCAACAACGTTTCGCCGCCCTCGCCCAGCAGCAGCACACCAGCCAGCAAACGCTCGCTGAACTGCTGGGTGGCCAAGCCGGTGAACAGCGCAGCGCTGAACGTTGGCAGCAACAACTGGAACACGCCGTCGAACAGGCGCGTCACGTCGAAAGCGCCGCCAGCCAAGCGTTGCAGGACGTACGCAGCCAACTGATCGAACTCGCCGCCGAACTCAAAGCCAGGCAGGAACGCCTGCAAAGCCTGGAGCAAGAGCGCAGCGAGCTGAGCGCCAGGATTGCCGAATGGCGCAGCCGCCATAGCGAGCTGGATGACAGTGCTCTCGAACAGTTACTGAGCGTCGACGATGAACACGTCAGCCAACTGCGCCAACGCCTGCAGCACAGTGAAAAAGCCATCGAGCAAGCCAAGGTCCTGCTGCACGAGCGCGAACAGCGCCTGCACAGCCATCAAGCGCAAGCCAATGGCAACCTTGACGCCGAGCAACTGGACAGCGCCTTGAGCGAGCTGCAGGGGCTGTGCGCCGCCAGCGAACACCTCAATGCCGACCTGCGCGCCCAACAAGCCGACGATCAACGCCGCCAAGACGCCAATCAAGCGTTGGCGCAACAGATTGCCGACGCCTATGCCCAGTATCAACGCTGGGCGCGCCTGGCCACGCTGATCGGTTCGGCCGAAGGCGACAAGTTCCGCAAGATCGCTCAGGCCTACAACCTTGACCTGCTGGTTCACCATGCCAACGCACAGCTGCGGCAACTGGTGCGCCGTTATCGCCTGAAGCGCGGCGGCAGCATGTTGGGCTTGCTGGTAATGGATACCGAAATGGGCGATGAACTGCGCTCGGTGCATTCGTTGTCCGGTGGCGAGACCTTCCTCGTGTCGTTGGCCCTGGCCCTGGGCCTGGCGTCAATGGCGTCGAGCACGCTGAAAATCGAGTCCCTGTTCATCGACGAAGGCTTCGGCAGCCTCGACCCGGAATCCCTGCAACTGGCCATGGATGCCCTCGACGGCCTGCAAGCCCAAGGGCGTAAAGTGGGGGTGATTTCTCATGTGCAGGAAATGCACGAGCGAATCCCCGTGCAGATTCAGGTGCGGCGCCAAGGCAATGGTTTGAGTACGATTGAGGTCAGCAATTGATAAACCGACAGGCAGCCCCCATTTCCTGTGTCAGACAAAACTGCCAAGCGGAATTTCTGTACCCTACACACCCACGGCGCGACCCGTTGCGCCACCTCAAATGAGAAGGTAACTCCCCGTGTCCAATTCAAAAGTATTTTTCGACATCACCGCCAACGACGAGCCAATGGGTCGCATCGTGATGGAACTTCGCGAAGACGTGGCACCGAAAACCGCTGAGAACTTCCGTGCCCTGTGCACCGGCGAGAAAGGCGACGGCCTGCACTACAAGGGCTCTTCGTTCCACCGCGTGATCAAAGACTTCATGCTGCAAGGCGGTGACTTCACCAACCACAACGGCACCGGCGGCAAGTCGATCTACGGCGAAAAGTTCAAGGACGAGAACTTCACCCTGAAGCACACCGAGCCAGGCGACCTGTCCATGGCCAACGCAGGCCCGAACACCAACGGCAGCCAGTTCTTCATCACCACCATCGTCACCAGCTGGCTGGATGGCAAACACGTGGTATTCGGTAAAGTCATCGAAGGCATGGACGTTGTGAGGGCCATTGAAGCACTGGGCTCGCAATCAGGCAAAACCAGCAAAAAAGTCGTGATCGCCGACTGCGGCCAACTGCCTGCCGAAGCGTAAAGAGACCCGTTGCTGAGCGCAGTGAACACCGCGACGCCGATTCTTTACTCTTTCCGGCGCTGCCCCTACGCCATGCGTGCGCGCATGGCGTTGTTTTACGCGGGCTGCGCACTGGACATTCGCGAAGTCAGCCTCAAAGAAAAGCCGCCGCACATGCTTGCCTATTCACCCAAAGGCACTGTGCCCGTCCTGATCTGTGAGGGAGGACGCGTGATCGACGAGAGTCTGGGCATCATGCGCTGGGCACTGGCGCTCAACGACCCCGATGACTGGCTGCTGGCAAATGACCCGCAGGCCCAGAGCGACATCGGGGCATTGATCGAAGAAAACGATCACGTCTTCAAGCACCATCTGGATCACTACAAATACGCGGTCCGCCATCCTGAACACTCGCAGGAACACTACCGCGACCTGGGTGCACTGTTTTTGCAAAAGCTCGAAAAACGCCTGCTACAACGGACCTTCCTGGCCGCTGAGCACGTGACCCTGGCCGACATCGCCCTGGCGCCCTTCGTGCGGCAGTTCTGCTACGTCGACCCCGACTGGTTCTGGCAAAGCCCCTACCCTCGCCTACAGGCCTGGTTACAGCGCTTTCTCGCGTCAGAGCTGTTCATGGGTGTGATGACCAAGCCGGTCTGACACATGGCCAACGCCCTTTACTTAGCCGACAAGTATCGCTTCATCGTCTTCAGAGTGGTTACCTTCGCCATATGAGCGCACTCAGGACACCAATGGCCATTACGTATGATTGACAGATTGGTGTGCCAGCCATGCCCTCGTTCGCACAACCAGTGCATTTTTGTGTGGCAGTTCTCGTATTTGGTGGACAGGCATTTCCCACCTCTTGCTCGCGCGGCCTGATGGGCATCGTCGAGGCTTAGCCTGCTCTTTGGACACCGTTTGCACCAACCACCCTGTCTGATAGTCCCCATCGGGGCAAGCCAGCGATGTCCGTTCTGGCATTGCCATTGAAGCTTTATTTGGGCATTTACATACTCAGTGGACAGGCATGTTCCTCCTTTTGCCGCGGCTGCCCGATGCGCGTCATCAAGGGTGAGTGTCTTCGCCTTCAGGTGGCATGTCACACACCAGCTGCCATGCAAGGCGCTCGCCCCCAACCTCATCCACTCATGCCCGGCATCGCAACGAAAGCGATAGTGATGCTTTACGCCCAGGTACTTCTGGTCAAGGCAGACTCCGCCATGGCGTTCGGCCACTTCACGCAACCGTGCCAGTCCGTCCACCCCCTTTTCATGGATAAGTCTGGGCTGGATCGCGCACTCATGGCACCACGCGCCGCCCATGATATTGACACCTAGAGACTCCCATACGTGCCCTTGGGCACAGCGAAAACCATACCGTTGACGGGTACTGGTGTAAGCATCAGCCAAACATACCCCGCCGTGCTGCGCAGCGATCTGCTGCAAACGGGTCAGTCCGTCGGAGAACCCCTTGAGGTTTCTGGCCTTGTCTCGCTTGCAGAGGCTGCAATCAGGGTGCAAGCCCATGGTCGAAGATTTACGTTGCCACGTGTGCCCCTGCGAACAACGAAAGTTATGGGGCACGCCATCACCCAGCCACTGCTCATCCAGCCACGTCACCCCGGCCTCCAGGGAAATGGCGCGGACCCGCTCCGTAAAGCGATCCTGAATACACGCCTGACAACTCTCCTGGCTTCGGCTCATCCGTCTCGGGGTCTTGAGAAAAACATGCCCTTTAGAACAAACAAAACGATGCAACTCGTTCCAGCCCAGCCACGTACTTTCCAGGCACCCTAACTGCTGTCGGTCAGCGGCGGCACGCAAGGATTCGGTTTGATCGAGGACAGGGTGTTTGGCCGTTGACATGGCAGTGCGTCGCCTACAAAAAAGTTCGGAAGAACTGCAAGATGCGGCGACACAGGAATGGTTTCAATGAGGGGGATACAGGTAGGGAGTTGTCTTGCGAAGTTTGAGGATGGGTCCTACGTGCATTGGCGTGAGAGCGTCCAGCCGGCATCAATATCCGTACCTAGGCGGGAATCTCGACAGCGACGGATGGGTTTTCGCCCACTCTTTGGCGTAGGCTTTGCCGGCGTCTATTTGTTCGGGGGTCATTTTGGCGGCGACACTTGGCAGTACTTGCCCTCCGTAGCCGGGCGATGACGGCCTTCTACCGGGGTCCGCTTCTGCCATGAGCAGTGTCAGACCATAGGCTTTTACCATATCAAGCGGGTAGCCGACTTCGTCGGGCATATGAGCAGTCCACGCGGCGTAACTAGACATAGAACCAAAGTGACCGGCCTCGGCTGCTTTTTCTGTCCAATAACCAGCACCTTTGAGATCTCCAAATTTTTGCAGTAAATCGGCATAGCTACTCATACCCGGCGCATAGCCACTTTCCGCCGAGGCCCGGTACCATTTCTCGATTTCCTTTTTCCGGTTGCCGGGGATCAGAAAAGTGCCAACACCTTCTTTATATAAAGAGCCGAGCCATTCCTGCGCATCAGGGAAGCCGGACTCCGCTGCTTTGACTAACCAATCAAAATGACCGCTTATCATGAAAAGTTGCTGCATGGCCTCACCATCCCCCTGAGCGGCTCTTTCTTTGGCCAGTGAGCGAGCGCTTTCCAGCCACTTTTGAGGTGTTTTTATATCAGGCGGACAATTCTCCATGATGTGACAAAGGTCATCACCTTTATCGGCCAACCGCATCATGGCGTAAATATCACCTTTTTCGGCGGCGGCTTCGTACAGCTCCTGAGCTCTCGGCGTTATAACTTTTTGGTTCCGCCTAAGAATTTCAGCCAAGTAATACTGTGAATCCGTGTCCCCAGCCTCGGCTGATATTTCAAGGAAGGGGCTTGCCTTTGCACTCTTGATCATATTTAAGAAAAATAGACCTTGGCTGCGTGCCTCTTCTTGCTCTGGTGTCAATTGAGCCCAGGCGCAATGACTGAACAGCAACAGCAGGCCGGTTAGTTTCACTGCAACAATCAATATCTTGGCCATGGTGCCAGCTCCGTCCCTGCATCTGGGTTCCAGAATTTTGTCTGTGATGCAAAATCACAGGCAGTGTCCATCGCCTCGCCCAATCGACGTCTCGCTTTTCTATAACGTTCCTGCATGATTCTATCTTCTATTTTTTCACCAGCATTTGCCGCCATGAAATTACTCATCCGGTATACATTTTCACAATAAATAAACTTGGGATTATCCGGTTTATTAAAGGATGAAAAACGCAGCACTGCTTTGCCAAACCGCTCTTGCGCCGAGGCCAGGCTTTCATAGCCGATCGTGTTATATGCGCTTGCCGTGGCATTCTCATGGATGGAAGTTAAAATGATTTCGATCGCGTGCTGCTGCAATAAATGGCATTGCTGCGCTGTATACCTCACCGTCCTTGTGCCACCCATATCGCCCTGCGCTTCTACTTCAAACGCCCTTGGCCTTTGAAGTAGCGTATCCAGCAGCGACCCCAACCCCTCTGGCGTCAAGGTTGAATACCACCGCCTCAATTCCTGATCGTCTTGTTTATCAAAAATCTCGTGAGCCATCGGCCCCGCCCGCCCGCCAGCCTTTATCACGTCATACATCCGACTCACAACGTTATACCCCCTCAAAAAAGCCCACTGCATGTCCACGCCGACCGCACTGAGCAGTTGCAGTTTGCTGAAGTACGCGAAGGCCTCCGGTTGTACCCAGACCATTTTCTTATAGTTGTTTTCAACCAGGGCTTTATTGAAGATATCCAGGATCTGAATAATGGCCTTGTAGCCCACGACGAAGTTGAAGGCGCCTTGCACGCCGGGGCCGGCAATGATGGCGGCGTTCATGCGCAGGATCACGTAGCCGTTTTGCAGGGACAGGTTAAGCCCGGCCTTGGTGCCGACACCCAATGCGGCGGAGGCGTCGATGCCCAAGGTGGCGAGTTCCAGCCAACCGTCATTATCGACGTGTTTCTTGAAGATCGGGTGGCGCAGGGTCAGCAGGTCGTCGGGCGGAGTCCAGAGCAGTGAGCCATTGATTTTGACCCCACCTTGTACGCCAGCGAACAGGTTGAACTGTCCGCCGAGGAGGTCGTCGTGGCGGATGTGGGGTCTCAGGCCGGTCTCCGCTCGGCTGAGGCGGCGCTCCGCGTCGCGGCCGGTGTCGAGGCCCAGGTCGTCGTTTTCCTGTTTGTTCGGCCCCACGCGCAGGTTGGCGCTGAGCATCATCGAGGCGCCGGCGAAGCCCCAGGCCTTGATGCTGCCGGTCAGGCAAAACTTTCCGAACGTGACGATACCGTCTGCGACTTTCTGGCCTTGGTCGTCGTTTTCGTTTTTGTAGCTCAGCGTTTTCGGTGTCGCCTCGGCCCTCCCTGGCAGCTCAAACGAGGCCACATCAACTTCGCCCTGCGCCCGATTGACGTCCAGCGTCACGTTGGCCGACGCGCCCAGGCCTTTTTTCAGGCTGACGCTGGGGTCTAGTGTTTGAGTGGCGAGTTGCACGTTGCTCTGGGCCGGGGTCAAGCAGCGGATCAAGCGCGCCTGCGGGCTGTTATCGAATAAGCGCAATGGGCCGAGGATGCTTTTTTTGAACAGGATCTGTTCAAGGTCTTTGCCCCAGGCATCGAAGGTGGCGTCGTCGCGCAGGTTCTCGATGTAGATTTTTTCGGTTTTGATGTAGCGCTTGAACGTTTCGGGCTGGAAGAAGCCGTTGCGGTCGAACCAGCCGGCCTGGATTTCAACGGGCCGAGCGTCGTTCATTCTCAGCCAGGAGGTGAACAGATCCGGGTCGGCACTGGTATTGCCCGCAGTCACTCTGACGGTGGGATCTTTGGCTTGGGCCAGTGCTTTGTTCAGGTCGTCCTTGAGCAGGTCGCGGGTGCTTTGGTTGAGGTGGTTGAGTACGTCGGTGAGGCTCAAGTGACGCAGGCGCGTGCGCTCGGTGGGCACGCTGATTTCTCGCAACGGAAAGTTAGTGCGTACCAGTCGTTGTTGCGGTTTTGGCGCAAAGGTCTCGGGGTTCCAGAGCAGGTGGCGTAGGGGTTTTGAGCGTTTGACGAAATCTTCGGCTTTTTTCTTCAGCGCCTGTTCTTGGGCTTCGAGTGCCTGCCACTGCACGGCTTCCGTGGTGAACAGGCTGCTCGGAGGCTGTTGTTTGGCGACATTGACCCAATTGTCGAATGATTTTTCGACGTGTTGATCCAGGGCTGCTTTTTGCCTGAGCCAGGCGTGGTATTTCTCGTACTCCTCGAACCCGTGCTGAATATCCCCGTTGTCGCCTTGCAGAGCGTATTCGGGCAAGGCCAGGCCGTAGGCGGCGGCTTCGAGAAGGGTTTTTACCAGTTCGGAATAATGAAACTTTCCTGTCGAATTCCGTACCCATTGCGCAATGTCCAGTCGCGGTGAAGTGAGGTCACGAGTCGCACTATCAATCTCTGTGAGCAGTTGGGCCTGCTCTCGGGAGAATTGCTCGATTTCTTGCTGGCTGAAATGAGGTTTGCCGAGGTCCACCAGAATCTGGCGCTGTTTGAGATAACGCTGGATGATCTCGCGAGCTTTCATCGCCTCGGCGCTGTACAGATGACCGTCTTCAAAGCTATAGCCGCGTTCGAGGCCGATTTTATGGCCCTTGGCATCGAGTGCAGCCAGTTCGCGGCGTAACGGCAGGGCGGCCTGTTGCTGTTGGTTGACGTGTCTGAGCTGCTCAACCGTGAGACTCGGTACGTGTTTGACGTCCTGCAAGCCCTCTTCGCGTATCCCCAGACGTCCGAGGTCGCGCCCTGTCTGGCCCAACTCATGCTCGATTTCGAGATACCGCTGGCTGTCTTGGGCATCCAGAAAACTGTTGGTTTTGGGTTCGAGAAAAGGCTCCAGCAGGCCCGCGTCATTCAGGGCGTTGATCCGTGAGTCGGGATTAGTGGTCAGCAGCTTCTTTTGTAGACTATCGGCAGCGGCGACCAGCGTATTCAGGGTGTGTTCGCGCAACAGCCAGAAGCGTTCCTGACCGACTTCATAAATAACGTCGGCGTAATGGGTGTCTCGCGTGCACGGCTGCTCGCCGCAGAAATTGACGGTGCAGTGTTCAGGCGGCGCGGCAACGGGGTCGAGGTGCAACACCTCCAGAGCGCTGGTGTCGGGTGCGAGCGCCGGGTTGTCCGCCACGCGCGCGTTGGTGGTGTCCGGCACATTCAATGTCCACCCAGTGCGGATGTAGTTCGGATTGTTGATAAAGGGATTGAGACGTCGTAATTCGTCAACACCGCTGTTCAATCGCTGCGCGAGACCGCTGAGGGTGTCGCCTTCCTGGACGGTATAAATGTGAGTGGTCATGGCTGTAATCCCTGTAGCAGTTGCTCGACCCGACGCTGTGGCCGTTCGCGCGAGGTGAGGATCGGGAGCAGGTCTTCGCGCTCACGCACGTCGCCGTGGGTGATTAGCGCAGAGAGCTGCAACAGGTCACGGTCGATACCGATGCCGTGCTTCACGAAGAAATTGAGGTTGCTGACTGCGCGAGGCAGTTCATGATCTGGCACCTGGGCAAAGTGCTGTGGGTTCTGCCGTAGCCAGTGCAGCCAGCGGATGTCCTTGTAGGTCGAGTACAGGGTGTCGGGGAAAACGAGGGGGTATTCGCAGGGCCCTGTGGCGGGTGTTTCGGCTTTCCAGACATGCCACTGACGTGATGCGGGATTAACGCCAGGAACCGGGGTGTAAACCTCACTCCACGGCCCGAACAGGCAGGCGTGTTGCCGGGTGTTTTCCATTGCCAGCGCGGCCCAGATAGCGGGGTCGTGAATCGACAATACGTTCGTCGGGATCATGCTCAGCAATGTTCGGGCATGCGCCAGTGCCTGCGCCGGGTCGGTGCAGGTCAAGGCCGTGCCTGCGGGGCGTTGATGACACACCTCCGCCAGCCCGTCGATGCACGCTGTGTTGACCACAAACCAGGAGGGCCCCTGGGCCATGTGCGCCTGAAACGGGGTGCCGAACCACAGCCGGTCAACGTTGAACTGCGCACCTTTTTGCATCAGTACCTTCCATGCGTCAGGCGCGTGGGCGGCTTCGATAAGGAACGCTATCTTCTGCCCCTGTTCCAGTCGAGGGCCGTTCAGGGTGGGACGCTCAAGAAACCGGATGATCGCGTCAGACATAAGCCGTCCTTTGATAGGTCTGCCAGAAAGGGCGAAACATGCAGTGGATGACGAACGGGTTCAATGCGGGGGGATACGAAGGAGACGTTTCCGGTGTGGCTTGAGGACAAGTCCTACATCAACGACGGGGGGGTGGGTAACGCCTGTAGCATTTGCTGCCAGTCTGGACTCTGCCGGGGCCGATTTGAACGGCGAAAGCGCCCGCAGGGGCGCGTCCTCAAGCCAGCCTTAAAAACCGCTTCAACTGGTCACTCTGGGCCAGGGCATCGCGTCGGCCCAGTTCGATCAACTCACTGCAATACCCGGTTTCGAACAACAGGTAACTCAGCACGCCGGCGCCGCTGGTTTTAGTCGCGCCCGGGCCGCGCAGGAACATGCGCAAGGCGGCCGGCAACTCGTGCCGATGACGTGCGGCGATTTCGTCCAGCGGCTGGCTGGGCGCGATCACCAGCACGTCGACCGGTGCCAGACCCAACCTGCGTACTGGCTGTTGCAGAGCCAACAAATGACTCAATTCATTGAGACGTTCCAGCAATTCGATGTCGCTTTCCAGGCTGTCGATAAAGGTGCTGTTTAGCATATGCCCGCCAATCTGAGCCAGACTCGGCTGCGCGCCCCGTGTTGGCCGGTGCAGCGGAGCTTTCGCTTCGACACTGCGCGGGTTGCCGCTGACCCCGACCACCAGCACCCGATTCGCCCCCAAGTGCAACGCCGGGCTGATCGGTGCTGATTGACGTACAGCTCCGTCGCCAAAATACTCCTGCTCGATCTTGATCGGCGCGAACAGCAAGGGGATCGCTGAGCTGGCAAGTAAATGATCGACCGTCAGTTGTGCTGGCAAGCCGATACGCCGATGACGCAGCCAGGAGTCGATAGAGTCCTTACCTTGATAAAAGGTCACGGCTTGTCCCGACTCATAACCAAACGCTGTTACTGCCACGGCACGCAGATGCTGGGCTTCGATGGCATGCTCGATACCGCTCAGGTCCATACGGGCGTTGAGCAGGTCACGCAAGGGCGAGCTGTTGAGCAACGCCACGGGGACTCGCGAGCCAATCCCCATCAGATGGTGGCCGACGAAGCGGCCGGCTTGATGGACCACCCCCGCCCAATCGCTACGCAGCACCTGATGACTGCGAAAGCCCTGCCAGAACTCGGTCAATTGGTGAACGGCGGCGCAGAAGTGCGAAGCACCGCTGGCCAACTTGACGGCATTGATGGCCCCGGCCGAGGTGCCGACGATCACCGGAAAGGGATTTGGAGCACCGGCAGGCAACAAATCAGCTATCCCGGCCAGTACGCCGACCTGATAAGCCGCCCGTGCACCGCCACCGGAAAGAATCAGCCCGGTGATCGGCTCTGCGGAAGAGATTTCAGCGGCACTCATGACCGATTTTCTATGGCACGTGAACGCATTTTTTAATTTTCAGCCTGTTTAGTGTCAGCCACGCGTCTTATACAGCTTTGGCTCGCCCGCTGGTCGGCTTTTAAAGCGTCGATGCGCCCATAAGTACTGGGACGGACACTCGATGATGGCGCGTTCGACCCACTGATTGATCCGCAGACAATCGGCCTCGTCGCTTTCGCCGGGAAAATCGCTCAGCGGTGGATGAATCACCAGTCGATAACCACTGCCATCAGCGAGGCGTTGCTGGGTAAACGGCACCACTTGAGCGCGACCCAGCTTAGCGAACTTGCTGGTGGCGGTCACGGTCGCCGCCTGAATCCCGAACAGTGGCACGAACACGCTCTGCTTGGCGCCGTAATCCTGATCTGGCGCGTACCAGATGGCCCGGCCAGCGCGTAGCAGCTTGAGCATGCCACGCACGTCTTCACGCTCGATAGCGAGGGAGTCCAGATTATGGCGTTCACGGCCGCGACGCTGGATGAAGTCGAACAGCGGGTTTTTGTGCTCGCGGTACATGCCATCAATGGTGTGCTGCTGACCGAGCAAGGCCGCGCCGATTTCCAGCGTGGTGAAGTGCAGTGCCATGAGAATCACGCCCTGCCCCTCCAACTGCGCCTGTTTGAGGTGCTGCAGTCCTTCGATATGGGCCAGTTTGGCCAGCCTCTGGCGCGACCACCACCAGCTCATGGCCATCTCAAAAAACGCGATGCCAGTAGACGCGAAATTTTCCTTGAGCAGCTGTTTACGCTCGGCTTTCGACAGATGGGGGAAGCACAGCTCCAGGTTGCGCGACGCAATACGCCGTCGGTCACCGGCAAAACGATACATCACCGCACCCAGCGCCCGACCAACGGCTATCAGCGTGCGAAACGGCAACTGAACGATCAGCCAGAGCAGCCCCAGCCCCAGCCATAGCGGCCAGAAACGCGGTAGAAGAAAACGAGCTCGAAAACGCGGGCGATCCATTACAGCTTCCGTAAAGATAAGGGCCGCGCATTCTACATCGGTTCGGCAACATCGGTTCGGCTTGGCTTGCGACTCGCGAGCGTTCTCGTTATAAGTCTCGGCACTTTTAGCGACAAGCTGCTTTGTGCCGACCATGAGCCAAATCGAATTGCAAGACCAGGATCCTGTGTTCCAGCTGAAGGGCAGCATGCTTGCCATTACCGTGCTTGAGCTGGCCCGAAACAATCTTGAAAGCCTTGATCGCCAGTTGGCGGCCAAGGTTGCCCTCGCGCCGAACTTCTTCAGCAACACCCCTCTGGTGCTGGCTCTGGACAAACTGCCCGCTGGCGAAGGCGCGGTCGACCTGCCGGCCTTGATGCGTGTGTGCCGGCAACACGGCCTGCGCACGCTGGCGATTCGTGCCAACCGCATCGAAGACATCGCTGCCGCCATTGCTATTGACCTGCCGGTACTGCCCCCTTCGGGTGCCCGGGAGCGTCCGCTGGAACCGGTCGAAGGCGATGCAGCGAAGAAAAAAGCGGAAAAGCCACCTGAGCCAACCCTAAAACCGACCAAAATCATCACCTCTCCCGTGCGTGGCGGTCAGCAGATTTATGCCCAGGGCTGCGACCTTGTGGTCATCGCCCCGGTCAGTCCCGGTGCGGAACTTCTGGCCGATGGCAACATCCATGTATACGGCCCTATGCGCGGAAGAGCATTGGCCGGGATCAAAGGTGATACCAAGGCACGGATTTTTTGCCAACAGTTGGGCGCTGAACTGGTCTCGATCGCCGGGCAATACAAGGTTTCCGAAGACCTGCGCAGAGATCCGCTGTGGGGGGCCGGGGTACAGGTCAGCCTGTCCGGTGAAGTGTTGAACATCACCCGTCTTTAACGGATACTGCCGCCATTTTAAAGCATCCCTGATTCGTCGCGAAAACGTAGCAAAAGAAGTCGGAAGTCGAGAAAGCCAAGGTTTCCCAATGGTTAAACCTCTGATTCAGGGGTTCTCGATTTCCAGCATTGCTCGACTGTTGCCGTTTCAAGGGATGCCCTTCAGGGACTAACTGTCCTTTTCCTCTAGGGGTGAAACACCTTGGCCAAGATTCTCGTGGTTACATCCGGCAAGGGTGGTGTGGGTAAGACCACCACCAGCGCCGCTATCGGTACCGGTCTCGCTTTGCGCGGCCACAGAACAGTGATCGTCGACTTCGACGTCGGCTTGCGTAATCTTGACTTGATCATGGGCTGCGAACGCCGCGTGGTTTACGACTTCGTCAACGTCGTGAACGGTGAAGCAACCCTCACCCAGGCACTGATCAAAGACAAACGACTGGAAAATCTTTACGTGCTGGCCGCAAGCCAGACCCGTGATAAAGACGCCCTGACTCAGGACGGCGTTGAAAAGATTTTGATGGAACTCAAGGAAACCTTCGAATATGTGGTCTGCGATTCCCCTGCGGGCATCGAGAAAGGCGCGCATCTGGCGATGTATTTCGCCGACGAAGCAATCGTTGTGACCAACCCGGAAGTGTCTTCGGTACGTGACTCGGACCGCATGCTCGGCTTGCTGGCGAGCAAGTCCCGTCGCGCAGAAAAAGGCGAAGACCCGATCAAGGAACACCTGTTGCTGACCCGCTACAACCCAGAGCGTGTCACCAAGGGCGAAATGCTTGGCGTCGAAGACGTCGAAGAGATCCTTGCAATCCGCCTGCTGGGCGTGATTCCTGAGTCCCAGGCAGTCTTGAAAGCCTCTAACCAGGGTATCCCGGTCATCCTTGACGACCAGAGCGACGCCGGTCAGGCGTACAGCGATGCCGTGGATCGCTTGCTGGGCAAGGAAGTTGCACACCGGTTCATCGATGTGCAGAAAAAGGGATGGTTTCAGCGAGTCTTTGGAGGCCGTGAATGAATATTTTTGACTTCTTTCGTGACCGTAAGAAGGAAAGTACAGCTTCGGTAGCGAAAGAGCGTCTACAGATCATCGTGGCGCACGAACGAGGCCAACGCAGCACCCCGGATTACCTGCCGGCTTTGCAAAAAGAGCTGGTTGAAGTCATCCGTAAATACGTCAACATCGAGTCTGAACAAGTGCATGTCGCGCTGGAAAACCAGGGCAGCTGCTCGATCCTCGAACTCAATATCACCCTGCCAGATCGTTGATCCGGCGGGTGCCTGCGGCGGTATCTCGGACCTTTTGAAAAAAAGGGTCTGAATACCGCCGTTGGCGTTTCCAGCGTTTCGAGGCCCGTTGCACATGCCGTTGTCGAACATCCGCATCATTCACCAGGACGCTGGCGTTCTGGTGGTCGATAAACCGACCCTGCTGCTTTCCGTTCCCGGCCGTGCCGAGGACAACAAGGATTGCCTGATTACCCGCCTGCAGGAAAACGGTTACCCCGAGGCCCGCATTGTCCATCGCCTGGACTGGGAAACCTCCGGCATCATCCTGCTGGCCCGCGATGCCGATACGCATCGCGAGCTGTCACGGCAGTTTCACGACCGTGAAACCGAAAAAGCCTACACCGCTCTGTGCTGGGGTCAGCCGGAACTGGACAGTGGCAGTATCGATTTGCCGCTGCGCTACGACCCCCCTACCAAACCCCGGCACGTGGTCGATCACGAATTCGGCAAGCACGCACTGACATTCTGGAAAGTGCTGGAACGCTGCGGTGATTACTGCCGTGTCGAGTTGACGCCGATTACCGGTCGCTCACACCAATTGCGCGTGCACATGCTGTCCATCGGCCACCCGTTGTTGGGCGACGGGCTGTACGCACACCCGCAAGCGCTGGCTGCTTACCCACGCCTGTGCCTGCACGCCAGCATGCTCAGCTTCACTCACCCACAATCGGGTGAGCGCATGCGCTTCGAGTGCCCTGCGCCGTTTTGATTGCGTGCAATCCGAACCGGACGCACATGCAAATCCCCACAAGGTCGGCGTCAGTCACAAGATACGGTAAACTCGCGCCACTGCTGTCTGGAGTAACTTATGCGCGAAGAGTTGAACCAAGGCCTGATCGATTTCCTCAAGGCCTCCCCCACCCCCTTTCATGCCACCGCAAGCCTTGTTCAACGCCTGGAAGCGGCCGGTTACCTACGTCTGGATGAACGCGAAACATGGGCCACCGAGGCCGGTGGGCGCTATTACGTCACCCGCAATGATTCGTCGATTGTCGCTTTCAAACTGGGCCGTCTATCGCCCTTGAGCGGCGGCATCCGTCTGGTCGGTGCCCATACCGATAGCCCGTGCCTGCGGGTCAAGCCGCAGCCCGAGATACAGCGCCAGGGTTTCTGGCAGCTGGGTGTCGAAGTCTACGGTGGCGCCCTGCTTGCGCCTTGGTTCGACCGTGATTTGTCGTTGGCCGGGCGTGTCACCTTCCGCCGTGATGGCAAGGTCGAAAGCCAACTGATCGATTTCAAACTGCCCATCGCCGTGATCCCGAATCTGGCGATCCACTTGAACCGCACGGCCAATGAAGGTTGGGCGATCAACGCCCAGAACGAGTTACCGCCCATTCTGGCGCAGGTGGCAGGCGATGAGCGTGTAGATTTCCGTGCACTGCTGACCGATCAATTGGCCCGCGAACACGGTTTGAATGCTGATGTGGTACTCGATTACGAGCTGAGCTTTTACGACACCCAAAGCGCTGCGATCGTCGGCCTGCATGGTGATTTTATCGCCGGCGCACGCCTGGATAACCTGCTGTCGTGCTTCGCCGGTGTAAACGCCTTGCTCACGGCCGAAACCGATGAGACCTGCCTGCTGATCTGCACTGATCACGAAGAAGTTGGCTCCAGCTCCGCCTGCGGTGCAGACGGTCCGATGCTGGAACAAGTGCTTCAACGCCTGCTACCTGAAGGCGAAGATTATGTGCGGACCATTCAAAAGTCGTTGCTGATCTCGGCCGACAACGCCCACGGCGTCCACCCGAACTACGCTGACAAGCACGACGCCAATCACGGCCCGAAACTCAACGCAGGCCCGGTAATCAAGGTCAACAGTAACCAGCGCTACGCAACCAACAGCGAAACCGCCGGTTTCTTCCGCCATTTGTGCATGGCCGAAGAAGTTCCGGTGCAAAGTTTTGTGGTGCGCAGCGACATGGCCTGCGGTTCGACCACCGGCCCGATCACAGCCAGCCACCTGGGGGTGCGCACCGTCGATATCGGCCTGCCTACCTTCGCCATGCACTCGATCCGTGAACTGGCAGGCAGCCAGGATCTGGCGCATTTGGTGAAAGTGCTTACCGCGTTCTACGCCAGCCACGAACTGCCTTGATCCAGTCCATCGTCTTCGCGGACTTGCCTGCGAAGACGATCACTTGGTCCATCTGCAAAAACCCACCTAGACTGACACTACCGAACCAGACAGGTGCAGTGCTCATGGATCCGTTCCACTCCATGCTAATACCGATAGTCGCCGGCATGCTCATGCTGTGTGTGGGTTTCTCTTACCAGGAGCGAGGTGTTGGTGTGTTCTTACTCTGGCTGGGCATGGTCTGCATCCTCGGGACGGTGGTTTACAAACTCCTCGAAAAACTGGTGTAAGCCGCTCGGCGTATGGCGTGCATAACCGCAAGCTGTCTATACAATGGCGCTCGCCAAGCCCACGCGTCACTCGTACACTCGCCAGTCATTGCCTGATGATACCGGGCGTTTTTGTGCTGATTCGAGGTTCACCGCCCAGTGCCTGTTTTTGTCCGCCTGCTCGCTCTCCCGCGCCTTTTTCTGATCTGTCTGTTGGCCCTGATACCCATTAGCGCGGCTCAGGCCCTAAGCCTGCCGGGTTCACTAGGTGGCTCACAGAAAGGCCAACCGCAAGCACAGGAACCTCTTGGGCAATCGCTGGATGAAGTGATCAAGACCCTGGAAAACGATCAACAACGCACCAAACTTCTCGACGACCTGAAAAAACTCCGCGACACCACCAAGAAAGCTCAACCGACCGCCGAAGAAGGCGTGCTTGGATTGATCGGAAGCACCCTGTCCGGTTTCGAGAAGCAATTCAGCGGTGATGACAGTCCGATTCAGCGCTGGTCCGACGAACTGACCCTGGCGCAGGAAGAGCTGTTGGGGCTGATGCTGCCCGCCAATCAATGGTTGCCGGTCATCTTCGGTTTCGCCCTGGTGATGCTGCTCTGGAGCCTGCTGGCTGCCGTGCTGATCTGGCTCAGCCATCGGGTGCGCCTGCGCTTTGGTCTGTCAGAAGAGCTGCCACAACACCCTCGTACCTGGGACATGCTGCGTTTTGCCCTGCGCAAACTGGGGCCGTGGCTGGTGGCCCTGGTTATCACCGTGTACTTGAGCTATTCCCTGCCCTCTTCGCTGGGCAAGGATTTGGCCATGGTGCTGGCGTATGCCTTGGTGGTTGGCACCTTATTCTCGGCCATTTGCGTGATTGCCTTTTCCGTTGTCGACGGCCCCCACCGCCGCCGAGCGCTGTATATCCTGCGTCATCAGGCGTTTCGCCCGCTGTGGCTGATCGGCAGTTTTGCCGCCTTCGGCCAAGCGTTGAGCGACCCGCGCCTGATCGCCAGTCTTGGCGAACACCTGGCGCACACCGCCGCAACCCTGGCTAACGTACTGGCCGCGATCTCCACGGGGCTGTTCATCCTGCGATTCCGCCGCCCCATCGGCCACTTGATCCGCAACCAGCCGCTGTCCCGTCGCCTGACCCGGCGCGCCTTGAGCGACAGCCTCTACATCCTGGGCTCGTTCTGGTATGTGCCGGCATTGATGCTGGTGGCGGTGTCATTGTTCGCCACGTTCTTCTCTGCTGGCGATACCAGTACCGCCCTGCGTCAGGCCTTGATCTGCGCGGTATTGCTGGTGCTGTGCATGGTCATCAATGGCCTGGTGCGCCGTCATGCGCAACGGCCGTACCATGGACAAAAACGTCATGCGCTGTATTCGGACAGACTGAGAAACTTCTTCTATACCCTGGCGCATCTGCTGGTCTGGTTGCTGTTCATCGAACTGGGCCTTCGCGTGTGGGGCTTGTCGCTGATTCGTTTCGCCGAAGGTGACGGCCACGAAGTCAGCATCAAGCTGTTCAGCCTGGGCGCAACATTGCTGTTCGCCTGGCTGGTGTGGATCCTCGGTGACACCGCCGTGCATCATGCCTTGACCCGGTCACGCAAAGGCCTGGCCAATGCCAGGGCGCAAACCATGATGCCGCTGATCCGCAATGTGCTGTTCGTGGCGATATTCATCATCGCCCTGATCGTCGCACTGGCGAACATGGGCATGAACGTGACCCCTCTGCTGGCCGGTGCCGGGGTTATCGGCCTGGCCATTGGTTTCGGCGCGCAGTCATTGGTGGCGGATTTGATCACCGGCCTGTTCATCATCATCGAAGACTCGCTGGCCATCGACGACTACGTCGACGTCGGCGGGCATTTGGGCACGGTCGAAGGTTTGACCATCCGCACGGTGCGCTTGAGGGATATCGATGGCATCGTCCACACCATTCCGTTCAGCGAGATCAAAAGCATCCAGAACTACTCGCGGGAGTTCGGCTATGCGATTTTCCGCATTGCGATTCCGTTCAGCATGAACATCGACGACGCGATCAAACTGGTTCGTGAGGTCGGGCATAAAATGCACAGTGACCCGCTGGAGCGACGCAACATTTGGTCGCCGCTGGAGATTCAGGGGGTCGAAAGTTTCGAATCCGGCAGCGCAGTCCTGCGGGCGCGCTTCAAGACTGCTCCGATCAAACAGTGGGAAGTTTCGCGCGCCTTCAACTTGTCGCTTAAACGCCATCTGGATGAAGCCGGACTCGATTTGGCAACCCCACGTTTAAGCGTACAGGTGAGCACCGGCGGCGGTAGCGTGATTGGCGTTGGAGCGGCCAAGGAAAAGCAATGATCGCGACCACACTGGGCGTGACGACATGATCGCGCCCTACCCCGGCACCACCGCACTCACATGAATCGCATCATGGCGCCAATACTCAAGGTCGCAGTCGATCAGACGGCCTTGCTGATCATAGTTGACCCGGGCAATGCGCAGGCCCGGGCTGCCAACGGACACTTTCAATGCCGCTGCCGCCTCGACCTGCAAGGCCGTCGGCACCATCTCGAAACGCACCTGGCCATACCGCAAGCCATAACGGCTGGCGTATAACTCGGTCAGCGACTGACTCAGATCGACATCCAGTATCTGGGGAAAGTATTCCGGATTGAGATAGTGCTCCACGTACAACACCAGTCGCTGATCAATGCGTCGCGCGCGGCAGATCTGGATCACGCTGGACAATGCTGGCAACTGCAACCAGGCACATACCGCCGCCGACGCAGGCTGCAGACGCGCTGAAATCACCTCCGTCGAAGGCACTCGTCCCTGCGCACTGACCATGGCGTGAAAATGGCTGCGGCGCATCAAATCGTAAGCCAGGCGCGGCGGCGAGATAAACCAGCCACGTCGCTCCTCGCGATAAACCAGACCCCGTGCCTCCAACTGCAACAACGCTTCACGCACGGTGATCCGCGTGGTACCGAACAACTCACTGAGTTTGCGCTCGGCGGGCAGCTTACTACTGGCCGGCAACAAGCCGTGCTCGATCTGTTCCTGCAAGGCCAGACCGATGGCTGTCACCGCCTTTGGTGCATCTTCGCGCATCAACGTTACCTATCTGGACTAGTCCAGCGCTGTTTAAGAGCAGGACCGAGCATGAATATCGCTCCTGTGAGTATCGGTCAGCCTAGACAAAGCACATGACTGATCGATGACAAAGCTGCCGAGGGACGGCCTGATACGGTTGTTCCAGATCAACAAAACCGATGAATATCAATATTTTAGCCATGGTCTACGCTTACCTTGGACTGACCTCCCTTAGCTGATGATTACCCTTGCAGGAGTGATGCCGACATCAAAGTGTCATTCAGCAGGCTTAAATTGGCTCAGGTATTGCTGACCTAGACCAACCCAACCGCACTAACGTCGATAAAAACGTAGCGTTGAAAACGCCCAAAGGAGCTTCGGATGAAACATCTTTTCCTGGCATCACTGTTAGGTTCGACCATTGCCCTGTGCACAGCCGCCATGGCTGCTGATACCGACTTGAAAACCCTGGAGGCCGCGGCCAAGACGGAAGGTGCGGTCAACAGCGTCGGCATGCCCGATAACTGGGCCAACTGGAAAGGCACCTGGGACGACCTGCTGAAAAACTACGGCCTCACGCATATCGACACCGACATGAGTTCGGCCCAGGAAGTCGCTAAATTCGCTGCGGAGAAAGACAACGCCAGCGCGGATATCGGCGATGTGGGTGCAGCCTTCGGTCCTATCGCAGTAAAACAGGGCGTGACCCAGCCGTACAAGCCAAGCACCTGGGCTCAAATCCCGGATTGGGCGAAAGACAAAGACGGTAACTGGGCACTGGCCTACACCGGCACCATCGCGTTCATCATCAACAAAAAATTGCTCCATGGCTCCGACGCCCCCAAAACCTGGGCTGACCTGGAGAAAGGCAAATACAAGGTCTCCATCGGTGACGTGAGCACCGCCGCCCAGGCCGCCAACGGCGTGCTGGCTGCTGCCATTTCCAAAGGTGGCGATGAAAAGAATATTGAACCGGCACTGTTGATGTTCGCCGAAATCGCCAAACAGGGGCGTCTGTCGCTGTCCAACCCGACAATCGCCACGATGGAAAAAGGCGAAATCGAAGTGGGCGTGGTCTGGGATTTCAATGGCCTGAGCTACCGCGACAAGATGGTCAATCCTGACGATTATGAAGTGCTGATCCCCTCCGATGGTTCGGTGATTTCCGGCTATACCACCATCATCAACAAATACGCCAAACACCCGAACGCCGCCAAACTGGCTCGCGAATACATCTTCAGCGATGCCGGCCAGACCAACCTGGCGCGGGGCAATGCCCGTCCGATTCGTGCTGAACACATCACCCTGCCGGCTGACGTACAAGCCAAGCTGCTGCCTAACGAGCAGTACAAACACGTGAAGCCGATTGCCGACGCGGATGCCTGGGAAAAAACCTCGAAAAGCCTGCCGAAAAAGTGGAACGAACAAGTCATCATCGAAATGAAATAAGCGTTATTTGAGGGAAAAACGGGTTCGCCCGTTTTTCCCTCTTTGGACCATTTTTTCTGATTGTGTACAACGCTTCTGGAGCTCATCCGTTATGAGGCACAACGTCATCCTGGTCGTGCTCGATGGTCTTAACTACCAAGTCGCCCGACATGCCATGGGACACCTTCAGGCATACGCAGGTGCAGGACGCGCCGCCCTGTACAGACTGGAATGCGAGCTACCTTCGCTGTCCAGACCGCTGTACGAGTGCATCCTTACCGGCGTGAAACCGATCGACAGCGGTATCGTGCACAACAACGTCACGCGCCTGTCGAATCAGCGCAGCGTGTTCCACTATGCCACCGACGCTGGTCTCAGCACTGCCGCAGCGGCTTATCACTGGGTCAGCGAACTGTATAACCGCTCACCGTTCGTTGCCGCCCGCGACCGCCACACTGACGACGCACACCTGCCGATCCAGCATGGACACTTCTACTATGCGGATCACTATCCGGATTCACACCTGTTCGCTGATGCCGAAAGCCTACGTCTGCGCCATGCGCCGAACTTCATGCTGGTACACCCCATGAACATTGACGACGCCGGGCACAAGCACGGCCTCGATACCCCGCAATACCGCAACAGTGCGCGCTCTGCCGACATCATCCTCGCCGATTACCTGCAAGGCTGGCTCGACACCGGTTACCAGGTGCTAGTGACCGCTGACCACGGCATGAACAACGACCGTTCCCACAATGGCTTACTCCCGGAAGAACGCGAAGTTCCGCTGTTCGTGTTCGGCGATGCCTTCAGTTTCGATAGCAATGCCCAACCGAAACAGACCGATCTGTGTGGCACGGTCTGCGAACTGCTCGGCGTCCCTCACGACAAGCCAGTGTGCCGGGAGTTGTTGAAGTGAACTCAATCACCCGAGGCAAATGGCTGGCGGCCCTGTGTCTGGTGCCCTTCTCCGTGTTTTTCATCGTATTCCAGATCGCCCCGCTGGCCTGGGTCGTGATCCACAGCCTGCAATCGGAAGACAACGGCTGGGGCCTGGCTAATTTTACTGAAGTGTTCAGCTCCCGGTTCTACCTGCAAGCGATCCAGCACAGCCTGGAGATCAGCTTCTGGTCCAGCGTGTTCGGAATCATCATTGCCGTGCTGGGCAGTTACTCCCTGCGTCGGGTCGACTCGCGACTGCGTAACTTCGTCAACGCCTTCGCCAACATGACCAGCAACTTCGCCGGTGTGCCGCTGGCCTTCGCCTTCATCATCCTGCTGGGATTCAACGGCAGTATCACAATCATGCTCAAGCAAGCCGGGATCATTGAGGACTTCAACCTGTATTCGAAAACCGGGCTGATCATCCTCTACACCTACTTCCAGATTCCATTGGGTGTGCTGCTGCTCTACCCGGCCTTCGACGCCTTGCGCGAAGACTGGCGCGAATCCGCTGCCTTGCTCGGGGCCGACAGCTGGCAGTTCTGGCGGTATATCGGCCTGCCAGTGCTGACCCCGGCGCTGATCGGTACTTTCGTGATTCTGCTGGCCAATGCCCTCGGCGCCTACGCCACCGTGTACGCCCTGACCACAGGCAACTTCAACGTGCTGCCCATCCGTATTGCCGCCATGGTTTCAGGCGACATCAGCCTCGACCCGAATATGGCCAGCGCCCTGGCCGTAGTGTTGGTGGGCCTGATGACCCTGGTGACCCTCGTGCACCAGTGGCTTTTGAAGAGGAGCTACCATGTCTCGCGCTGAACCGGGCTCCGCCGTCCTCTACCACCGCGTCGTGGTGTACCTGCTGTTCATCATTCTGTTGCTGCCACTGGCAGGGACGCTGATCTACTCCATTGCCACCAGTTGGTCGGCAACCATTCTGCCCAGCGGGTTTACCGTCAAATGGTATGTCGAACTGTGGAGCGACCCGCGTTTCCTCCACGCATTCGGCCAGTCACTGCTGGTATGTGTCGGCTCCCTGGTGCTGTCAGTGGTCCTGATCCTGCCACTGCTGTTCGTCGTGCATTACCATTTCCCCAAGCTTGATGCGCTGATGAATATCCTGATCCTGCTGCCCTTCGCCGTGCCTCCCGTGGTGTCATCCGTCGGGCTGTTGCAGCTCTATGGGTCCGGGCCTTTCGCGATGGTCGGCACGCCGTGGATTCTGATCGGCTGCTACTTCACCGTGGCGCTGCCGTTTATGTACCGGGCGATTACCAACAACCTGCAAGCGATTAACCTGCGCGACCTGATGGACGCTGCGCAACTGCTCGGTGCCAGCACCTGGCAGGCCGCGTTCCTGGTGGTGCTGCCAAACTTGCGCAAAGGCCTGATGGTCGCGTTGTTGCTGTCATTCTCCTTCCTGTTCGGTGAGTTCGTGTTCGCCAACATCCTGGTCGGCACGCGCTACGAAACCCTGCAGGTCTACCTGAACAACATGCGCAACAGCAGCGGTCACTTCACCAGTGCGCTGGTGGTTTCCTACTTCTTCTTTGTGCTGGTGCTGACCTGGGCGGCCAATTTAATGAACAAGGACAAAAGCCAATGAGCTTCGTCAGCGTCGATCACCTGCAAAAGAGCTACGCCGGCACCGCCGTGTTCAGCGACATCAACTGCGACATCAGGAAAGGCGAGTTCGTGACACTGCTCGGCCCTTCCGGGTGCGGCAAATCCACCCTGTTGCGCTGTATTGCCGGCCTGACCGCGGTTGATGGCGGCAAGATCCTGCTCGACGGCCAGGACATTGTCCCGCTCAGCCCGCAGAAGCGCGGCATCGGCATGGTGTTCCAGAGCTATGCGCTGTTCCCCAACATGACCGTCGAACAAAACATCGCGTTCGGCCTGCGCATGCAAAAGGTCAACGCCGACGACAGCCGCACGCGAGTCGCCGAAGTGCTGAAACTGGTCGAACTGAACGACTTCGCCGCACGCTACCCGCACCAACTGTCTGGTGGCCAGTGCCAACGGGTTGCGCTGGCGCGCTCGCTAGTGACCCGGCCACGCCTGCTGTTGCTCGATGAACCGCTGTCGGCGCTGGATGCACGGATTCGTAAACACCTGCGCGAACAGATTCGTCAGATCCAGCGTGAATTGGGACTGACGACGATTTTCGTGACCCACGATCAGGAAGAAGCGCTGACCATGTCAGACCGGATCTTCCTGATGAACCAGGGCCGGATCGTCCAAAGCGGCGATGCTGAAACCCTATACACCGCGCCGATCGACGTGTTTGCCGCCGGCTTTATCGGCAACTACAACCTGCTCGACGCCGACAGCGCCAGCCGCTTGCTGCAACGGCCGATCAACAGCCGTCTGGCGATTCGTCCGGAAGCCATCGAGCTGAGCCTGACCGGCGACCTCGACGGCGAAGTGCGCAGCCACAGCCTGTTGGGCAACGTGATCCGTTACCGGATCGAAGCCCGAGGCGTGGAACTGGTGGTCGACGTACTGAACCGTTCAGCGGCTGATTTGCACCCCAATGGACGTCGAGTGGCCTTGGCTATCGATCCGTCGGCGCTGTGTGAAGTAGCCTAAGCGACAACCGCAGAACCTGTAGAGGTTACGAAGGCTGCAAAATTTCAGAGGACAGCAGTAATGGCGTTAGCGATTTTTGATTTGGACGAAACCTTGATCCACGGCGACTGTGCCAGCTTGTGGAGCGAACAAATGGGTCGACTCGGCTGGGTGGACGCTGAGTCGTTCATGCGCCGTAACAATGAACTGATGGCCGCGTACAGCGCAGGCGAACTGGCGATGGAGGAGTACATGACCTTCAGCCTGGAGCCCATGGCCGGTCGCACGCCGGAAGAAGTCGCGCACCTGGTAGGTCCTTGGGTCGAAGACGTGATCGAACCGATCATCTTCAGCGAGGCCTGCCGGGCCATCGCCGCCCATCGAGCGGCCGGTGACCGGATTTTAGTGATATCGGCGTCAGGCACGCACCTAGTCAAACCCATCGCCGAACGACTGGGCATCGACGAAGTACTGGGGATCGAACTGGAGGTCAAACATGGCGTCTACAGCGGCGCGACATTGGGCGTACTGACCTACCGCGAAGGCAAGGTCACGCGCTTGCTGGAGTGGTTGCAAAACGAAGGCGAGACGCTGGAAGGCTCCAGTTTCTACTCGGATTCACGCAATGACCTGGCGCTGCTGCTCAAGGTCCAATACCCCCGCGTCGTCAACCCGGACCCGGTACTGCGCGAGCATGCAGAAAAGGCCAGCTGGCCGATTCATAGCTGGAAGTGATGGCTGAATAAGCGGCCTGGTTGGCAGGCCGCTTAAGCGAACGACTTCACACCATGTGTCAGACCAGACTTTCGTCGATCACCAACACCAGTTTGCCTGACACCTGATTGGTCGCCAGCTCGGCGAAGGCAGATTCGGCGTCTTTGATCGGGAACGTTCTGGCCAGTTGCGGCTTGAGGCGTCCTTCGACAAACAACGGCCACACGTGCTGACTCAGATCACTGAGCAAATCCGCTTTGAATTGATCATCACGGCTACGCAGGGTCGAACCCAGTATCTGCACACGCTTGACCAGCACTTGCGCCAGGTCCAGTTGCGCTTCGCGCCCGCCCATCAAACCGATCAGTACCAATCGCCCATCAACGTTCAGCACTTTGATGTTCAAGGCCGCGTAGTTGGCACCTACTGGATCGAGAATGACGTCGAACGGGCCGAGGTCTTTCAAGCTTTCGAGGTTGTCGCTGCGCACAACCCCACCCTGAGCCCCCAGCGCTTCGCAATACGCCAGACGTTCGGCAGAGCCGACGCTCACCCATACCGGGTTGCCGAACGCCTTGCAAAGCTGAATGCCAGCTGAACCAACACCACTTGCCCCGGCGTGCAGCAATACCTTTTCACCCGGCTTCAATGCAGCCAGTTGAAACAGATTCAGCCACGCAGTGGCGTACACCTCGGGGATACCTGCCGCTTCCGGCAAAGACATGCCTTCGGGAACCGGCAGCACATGCCGTCCGTCGACTACGACCTCTTCAGCCATGCCACCACCTGCGAGCAGCGCGCAGACTCTGTCCCCTACGTGCCAGGACGAACCCGAACCGACTTCGCTGATCACCCCGGAGCACTCCATCCCGAGGGTTTTACTGGCTCCCGGCGGTGGCGGATACAGCCCGGCCCGCTGCAATAGATCCGCGCGATTGAGACCCGCAGCAGCGATCCGAATGCGTACTTGCCCTACATCACATGTCAGATCGGGTTGTTCTACCCATTCCACATGTCCGTCAACGCCTTGCAATGCCTTCACAGTGCCTCCATAGTAAGTCTGGACTGAGCCGGTGCTATAGACGCACGGGCTTTTTGCATTATGCGACCGGATCCGACGGAACCGGCGACTTCAAAGACGGCCTAATATGCGTTATCAATTGTCCCCGCGTCGAATCAGCATGAAGCATTTTTTCCCCAGCACCGCGCTTGCCTTTTTCATTGGCCTCAGCGTGTTGCCGCTGTCCGCCAATACGTTCGCAGCCAATAGCTGGGATAACCTTCAGCCAGATCGCGAAGAGGTCATTGCCAGTCTTAACGTTGTAGAGTTGCTCAAAAGGCATCACTACAGCAAACCGCCGCTGGACGACAAGCGTTCGGTCATCATCTACGAAAGCTATCTGAAGCTGCTGGACCCGTCCCGTAGCTACTTTATGGCCGGTGATATTACCGAATTCGACAAATGGCGCACGCAGTTCGACGATTTTCTCAAGAGCGGCGACCTGAATCCCGGCTTCACCATCTACAAGCGCTATCTGGATCGCGTCAAATCGCGCCTGAATTTTGCCTTGGCAGAACTGGACAAGGGCGTCGGCAAGTTCGATTTCACC
>ERZ1463034.76-NODE-76-length-32514-cov-17.224776_pt1 | contig 32514 bp, 30 predicted proteins | sample MGYA00564480_ERZ1463034 | MGnify/ENA primary metagenome ERZ1463034 (study PRJEB39244, sample SAMEA3635122) | Helicobacter pylori | study: EMG produced TPA metagenomics assembly of PRJEB11511 data set (Assembly of a 5300-year-old Helicobacter pylori...
GCACAAATTACCCTCGGAGGTCGTCCCCTATGGGGTGCCTGTCATAAGCACGATCAGTGAGGCCCTCAGCCTCGTCTTTTGTCATCTTTGCCACGAAACCACACCAACGGGCATTGTCGATAAGAGCGGACGCACCACGCGCTGCTTGCTGCTGATCGGTCTGGCCTTCGCGGGCGCTTCCCTTGCTGACATGGTGCAGATATAGGACTGACGCACCGGTGCTGGCCGCGACGTGCTCAAGAGTGGCGACAAGTCGCGCCATGTCTCCGTTACTGTTTTCGTCTCGGTCGTGAATCCGACTCAGGGTATCCAGCACAATCAGCCGGGCACCGTCGCAGAATTTGATTACGTCAGCACGTTGCTGGTCATCCATCACGTTCATGAGCTTGCCCATGATGGGCTTGATAGTTAGATTCTCCGCGATGGCCTCGCGAGCCTGCTGATTCAGGTGCTGACCTATGGCATGAACGCGGCACACCAACGCGACTTCCGGGTCTTCTCCGGCGAAATAGACCACACGTCCTGTGCGCTTAGGGCCAAGCCCTACAAGGTCGCCACCGGCAACAGAGCACGCAACGGACATTGCGGCCTCCAACGCCCAAAAGCTCTTTCCGGTGGCTCCGGGAGCCACAAGCGCTCCGACCGTTCCCGCGAGAAAGCCGGGCCATATAAAGTCCAGTACAGGCGGTTCATCCTCAAAAGCCGCCCGTAAATCAATAGCCATAATTCAGGCCCCTATTCCGGGGCGGCGGGCTTGGGTGCCTGACGACTTGCGCACTTCAATCCATTCTTCGATCTCGGCCAAATCCCAGGCGACATTTCGGCTGGTGAGTGCGATGCGACGCGGGAACTCTCCTCTCTGCTCCATGTTGTAAATCGTGCGCTCAGCTAGCGGGATCATTGCCTGCAGCTTTTTGCGGTTTATGAGAGTCTTGTTCGTAGTTGTTTGCATGCCTTGGCCTCGTTCAATCACTTGCGAATGAGTGCCTGATCGTGCCCCTATGTGCCATTTGCTTCGACGGTATGATTGGCTAAAATGGTTGACATGGAAAATAGATCAGCTATCGCCATTTGGAAGGGATGCGCCCCAACCGTCGCAGATGCCATCAGACGATTTCGAGATTGCTGGGAGCCTTACTCCGCAGCATCGAAGCGTTACCCTATCGCTCGACTGGTAGAAAAACTCATCGACCCCGTTGTAGCTACGTACACGGCGACACTCCCGTCGCGCTATCTTGGGCACGTACCAGGAGCAGGTACAGGCGTAGCCTTCAGTGAGATCATGCGATTGGTTGGTGCTGATGCAATGGTCCGCGTACAGCGCCGATTGCTGCGTGCTTTTGTTCTAACGGAAGACGAGCAGTCCAAGAGAGACCAACGATTTATCGCCACACTCGAAACACTGATAGAGCTGGTATGGGCATGCAAGCGTAAGCAACCAGCGAAACGAAATGTTCGCGGTTTGAATGGTCAACGCTTAAAAGTTTTTTGTAGATTTTGCGGCACGCTTGCGGAGCTGGCCTCATTCGCCGAATCTGTCGACGACGTTGGCCAACGAGGCGTAGATGAGAAACTGCGCCTCAGCAACCTCTACTGCGCAGCTCATCGTCCTAAGTTGCCGGATGACAAGTGGAATCCCGCCTACAGGAAAGCGAAACGATCTGTAGCGCAATTCGACCTCGAATTAATTAGGCTCAGCCGGCAATGCGCCTCGCGAGGTAGTCCGCAAGCGAAATCAGGGGATGAGCTGGTTGACAGCTACATACACAACTACGTGCTTGGCCAAACATTAAAGCTAGCAGACGAAGCAGAGTTACGGAACCTAGCGCGGCTCATGGTGGACTCGAGATTGTCGGACCGAAAAAAACAAATACTCATGCTCCAACGGTTTGACTTCAATCAATCAGCGATTGCGCGCACGCTGGGTATCGAACGCCAGGCAGTATCCAAAGCCATTACCTCAATCCCAGAGATATTTCGCCTGAGTCGGCCGCAAAGATCCGATGAGTAGCTCGTTTTAGTGTCAACCAAAATACACAACCAATAATAGTTCACGCAGCTGAATCGGCTTCTTAAATCAAACCTTCGCTCGTGGTTTTTTTAGCGTCCACTCGTCAATCATATCCGCCCAATCCTGCAACATAGCCCGACGCTGATCACGGTATTCAGCCTTGTTGTAGGCGGCCCGAACACCCTTCTGCTCGTGTGCCAGGCATTTCTCAATCCAATCTGAGTTGTAACCGGCCTCATGCAGGAGCGTGCTCGCTGTGCGCCTCAAATCATGGGGTCCGAACTTACTCAACGGCTGCCCTTCTTTCTGCGCGAGCCGATAGGTCAGCGTCAGCACCTGATTGATCGTCGCGGTGCTCATTGGCAAATCAGAATCGTACCGGGAGGGGAAGACGTAATCTGAACCACCGGCAAACGTCTTCAATGCAATGAAGAAATCCAAAGCCTGCTGAGATAAGAACACCAAATGGGGGTTGCGGCGCTTCATCCGCTCTTTCGGAATGGTCCACAGGGCTTCGCTGAAATTGATCTCGTTCCAGGTAGCGTTGGTCAACTCACTTTTGCGAACCATGGTCAGCAACAACAGCTTAGCGGCCACCCTCACGGAGGAGGCGGTGCCAATGCGGTCCAGGTACTGATACATCAACGCGATTTCGTCAGGCCCTAAGGCGCGGTCACGTGGCTCGAATTTAGCGATGCTTGCAGGACGTACCAGATCAGCCGGGTTCTCTACTTTCTGGCCACGCTCAATCGCCCATCGGAACACCTGCATCACAATCTCGCGGGAATGCACGGCCGTGGCTGGAGCTCCACGCTCTACGATTGCATCAGTCAGAGTTCGAAGATCCTCATGATTGATTTCCTCCAGTTTCTGATTACCGAAGTGCGGCTTTAGCTCGCGCTCGTAAACAGATCGGCGCATGTCACGGGTCGAGTCAGCCATCTGATACCCACGCAGCCATTTCTCAGCCCACGCATCAAACGTCTCTGCCCCTTTGGTGCGCGCCTTGGCACGGGCTTTCTCTTTGGCAGGTGACTTACCCGCCGAAACCATCTTTTTAGCTTCTCCCAGGCGCTCTCTGGCTTCAGCAAGTGTGATGCCACCCACACCATAGCGACCGAACGTGATGGTCTCCTGACGGCCGTTGACGGAGTAGTTGTAGCGAAATGAGATGGAACCGGCAGCAGTGACGGCCACGTACAGCCCGTCGCGGTCGTTCACTTTGTAGAGTTTTTCTTTCGGTTTGAGGTTACGCAGCTTGGTATCGGTCAACATGGCAGTTATGGATTTCATGGAAAAAATACCATGCTCAGAAAAGCGCTCATGCACCACGATAAAACCCAATGAAACCGGGCTGATGATGAGATTTGATACCATGCCCTTCCCTACTAGGGCGACATGGTATCGAGCACCGAACATGGCATTTGGCTCAGTCAATGCCCCGTACCATGCCATACAAACACGGTGCTTGGCGATGCACAAAGCTGCCAGAATTTGCCAGACCAAAAAAGCCAAAAGCCCGCAATTACGCGGGCTCCAGGGCATTTCTTGCTAGTGGGTGCCGGACAATGCCGGACGCCCAATCACTCCCACTCAATCGTCGCCGGCGGCTTGCTCGACACGTCATACGTCACGCGCGAAATGCCTTCGATTTCATTGATGATACGGCCGCTGACGGTTTCCAGCAGTTCGTAGGGCAGGTGTGCCCAACGGGCGGTCATGAAGTCGATGGTTTCCACCGCACGCAGGGCCACGACCCACGCGTAACGACGACCGTCGCCGACCACGCCTACCGATTTCACCGGCTGGAACACCACGAACGCCTGGCTGACTTTGTGATACCAGTCGGCCTTGTGCAGTTCTTCGATGAAGATGTGGTCGGCGCGACGCAGCAGGTCGGCGTATTCCTTCTTCACTTCACCGAGGATGCGCACGCCCAGGCCCGGGCCTGGGAATGGGTGACGGTAGACCATGTCGTAAGGCAGGCCCAGTTCCAGGCCCAGACGGCGGACTTCGTCCTTGAACAGTTCGCGCAGCGGTTCGACCAGCTTGAGGTTCATTTCCTCGGGCAGGCCACCTACGTTGTGGTGGGACTTGATCACGTGGGCCTTGCCGCTCTTGGCGCCGGCCGACTCGATCACGTCGGGGTAGATGGTGCCCTGGGCGAGGTACTTGATGTTGTCCAGTTTGTTGGACTGGGCATCGAATACGTCGATGAAGGTGCGGCCGATGATCTTGCGCTTTTTCTCCGGGTCGGACTCGCCGGCCAGGTTGTTGAGGAACTGCTCCTCGGCGTTGGCGCGGATCACCTTGACGCCCATGTTCTCGGCGAACATGGCCATCACTTGCTCGCCTTCGTGCAGGCGCAGCAGGCCGTTGTCGACGAATACGCAGGTCAGCTGGTCGCCAATGGCCTTGTGCAGCAGCGCGGCTACCACGGAGGAGTCGACGCCGCCGGACAGGCCGAGCAGCACATTGTCGGTGCCGACCTGGGCACGCACGTTGGCGATCGCGTCTTCTGCGATTTTCGACGGGGTCCACAGGGCTTCACACGCGCAGATATCGAGGATGAAACGCGACAGGATGCGACCGCCCTGCTTGGTGTGGGTCACTTCCGGGTGGAACTGCACGCCGTAGTAACCACGCTCATCGTTGAACATACCGGCGATCGGGCAGCTCGGGGTGCTGGCCAGGATGTGGAAGTCTTCCGGCATCTTGGTGACTTTGTCACCGTGGCTCATCCACACATCGAGGCCGAACAGGCCGTCGGCGTCGACATGGTCTTCGATGCCGTCCAACAGGCGGCTCTTGCCGACCACGTCGACACGCGCATAACCGAATTCACGCAGCTCGGAACCTTCAACCTTGCCGCCCAATTGCTCGGCCATGGTTTGCATGCCATAGCAGATACCGAACACCGGCACGCCCAGGTCGAATACGGCTTGCGGGCAGCGCGGGCTGTTGGCTTCGTGTACAGACTCGGGGCCGCCGGCAAGGATGACGCCTTTCGGTGCGAATTCGCGGATCGCTTCGTCGTCCATGTCGAACGGATGCAGTTCGCAGTACACGCCGATTTCACGCACGCGACGGGCGATCAGTTGGGTGTACTGGGAACCGAAATCGAGGATCAGGATACGGTGGGCGTGAATGTCGAGGGCCATGAGATCAGTCTCGTCTAATGAATCAGAAACAACTCGGGGCTGCATAAGACAGCCCCGGTTACTTAACTTTATGCTGGAAGCCTCAACCTACGCGGTAGTTCGGCGCTTCCTTGGTGATCTGCACATCATGGACGTGGGATTCGGCCATACCGGCGCCGGTGATCCGCACGAACTCTGGCTTGGTGCGCATTTCTTCGATGTCGGCGCTACCGGTGTAGCCCATCGAGGAACGCAGGCCGCCCATCAGTTGATGGATGATCGCGCTCAGGGTGCCTTTGTACGGCACACGGCCTTCGATGCCTTCCGGAACGAGTTTCTCGGCGCCTGCCGAGGAGTCCTGGAAGTAACGGTCGGAAGAGCCTTGCGCCTGGGACATGGCGCCCAGCGAACCCATGCCGCGGTAGGCCTTGTACGAACGGCCCTGGAACAGTTCGATCTCGCCCGGGGCTTCTTCAGTACCGGCGAACATCGAGCCCATCATCACGCAGGAAGCACCGGCGACGATGGCTTTGGACAGGTCACCGGAGAAACGGATACCGCCGTCGGCAATCAACGGAACGCCCGTGCCTTCGAGGGCCTCGGCGACGTTGGCGATGGCGCTGATTTGTGGCACGCCCACACCCGCGACGATACGCGTGGTGCAGATTGAGCCAGGGCCGATACCGACCTTGACCGCATCCGCGCCCGCTTCGGCCAGGGCCTTGGCGGCAGCGCCGGTAGCGATGTTGCCGCCGATTACCTGGACTTCAGGGAAATTCTGTTTGACCCAACGAACGCGGTCGATCACGCCCTTGGAGTGACCGTGAGCGGTGTCGACCACCACCACGTCCACGCCGGCAGCGACCAGTGCCGCCACGCGATCACCGGTGTCTTTACCGGTGCCGACTGCCGCGCCGACGCGCAGACGACCTTGGTCATCCTTGCTGGCCAGCGGGTAAGCCTTGGCTTTTTCGATATCGTTGACGGTCATCATGCCCTTGAGGGCAAATTTGTCGTCGACGATCAGCACGCGCTCGATGCGGTGCTTGTGCAACAGTTCGCGCACGTCGTTCTTGTCAGCGCCTTCCTTGACCGTGACCAGACGCTCTTTAGGCGTCATCACTTCGCGGACGGTGACTTCAAGACGGTTCTCGAAACGCACGTCACGGGAGGTGACGATGCCGACCAGGTCGCCATTGTGCAGCACCGGAACGCCGGAGATATTGTGCAGGCGGGTCAGTTCGAACAGTTCACGCACGGTGGCGTCAGCTTCAATGGTGATCGGGTCCTTGACCACACCGGCTTCGTAACGCTTGACCTTGCGCACTTCGGCAGCTTGCTGCTCGATGGTCATGTTCTTATGGATGATGCCAATGCCGCCTTCCTGAGCCATGGCGATGGCCAGACGGGCTTCAGTGACGGTATCCATGGCAGCGGAAACCAGGGGAATATTCAGCTCGATGCCACGGGTTAGGCGGGTCTTGAGACTGACTTCGTTAGGAAGCACCTCGGAATAACCGGGCACTAAGAGAATGTCGTCGAATGTCAGAGCTTCTTGGCTGATACGCAGCATCGCGGGGGCTCCCGAGCGGGAAAATGGAAGCGCGCCATTATACTCAGACACCCCTCAGGTCTCAACGTAAAACTCTGACAAACTTGGTAATACTGATAGATGGATTAAAGCTCGACTTTGACCCAACTGATCTTCTGGTCCAACCAATCGGCAAATTCGTCGATAAAGCTCTGCTTGAAACCCGCCTCCGCCCAGTTGTTGAAGATGAATCCGAGGTTGGAAAACCCGCATTCCTGCAGGAACAGAAAGCCGTTGATGTCATCCTCATGCCCACACAGCGGGCAGGTGAAGTTGTCGGTGTGGCCTGGCATCCAGTCTTCCAGGCTGTCGAACAGCGCCTCGCCGACTTCCTTGAGGCATTCCGGGCAGCCGGCTTCTTCGAGAAAGCCTTTGGCCGGTGTATAGATGCAACGCTTGTAGATGATTTCCAGGCCATTGACCGGCTCGTTGAACGGCAGCGCCTCGGGGTGCAGTACCACGGCGCGGGCGCCATCCGCCAGGGCGTAAGCCATGCGATTACCGGTGCGTCCGCACGTGGTCAGCTCTTCCTTGATGATGTTCTTGCGCACCAGCCAGCGCACGACCGCCCGGGCGCGGGGTTCGTGGACAGGCAAGGTGGAGATTTTCGGGACAAGGATGCTTTGGGAGTTCATGGGGCCTGAGAGTCCTGCGGTGTAGCGTCTGGCGCCTTCGCGAGCAAGCCCGCTCCCACCATTCGACCGCGATCCTGCAGGATAAATGCGGTCAACTGTGGGAGCGGGCTTGCTCGCGAAGAGGCCCTGAAGGCAGGCAGCTTAATCCCTGAATAAATCAGGTCAAGTACTCAAGTACCGCCCAATCAATGCGATGCCACTGGCCAGCACCAGCCACGTCACCAATCGCACAAACGCCTCACGGGACATGCGCAGCGTCAGCCTGCGCCCGCACCACAATCCCAGGGCCATCGCCGGCAACAGGCAAACCGCCAGCAGCAACAGCGGCATGTCGGCATACACCCCGGCAATCAGGAACAGGCTGAGGCGCACCACGGTGCTGCAACTGATCAACGCGCTTTGCGTGGCGCGCGCGGCGTCCTTGGGCAAACGACTGCTCAGGTAGATCGCATATAAAAAGCCGCCACTGCCGAACAACGCACCGAACAAGCCGCCGACGGTGCCCATGGGAATCGCCCAGCCCGCCGCCAGTTGCGCCGGCCGAGCCTTCACCGCCAAGCTGTAAATCGCATAGGCGCTGATAAACAGGCCCATCAACAGCAGCAACAGATCCGAATGCAGGTTGAGCAAAAACACCACGCCCAAGGTGCAACCGATCGCCATGCACGGCAGCAGTCGCAACAGCTCCGGCTTGTTCACATCCCGTCGCGATTGCAGCAGGTTGCCGAAGGCCGCGACAAAATCCAGCAGCACCAGCAGCGGGATGATCTTCGACAGCGGCATGAACACCAGCAGGATCGGCCCCGCCACCAGTGCCGTACCGAACCCGGCGATACCAAACACGATGTAGGCCACGACAATGCCCAGGCCGATCACCAGCCAATCCATACCGCCAAACGACCACTGACTCATCAGCTCAACCGGGCTCATGGGTAATTCCTTGAAAGAGATGTCCATCACTTTAGCCATCGGTGAGACTTGCGACTAATATCTTCAAAGCCCTCTACCCATCTCGAAAAGGCATGAGTCTTGATTTCCACCCGCCAACTGCGCTACTTCGTCGAAATCGCCGACAGCGGCAGCTTCAGCGCCGCCGCCGAGCGCCTGTTTGTCGCGCAGTCGGCGCTGAGCCGGCAGATCAAAGCGCTGGAAAACCAACTGCACACCCCGTTGTTCGAACGCACCGCGCGCCAGCCTCGGTTGACGGCCGCCGGTGAAGCCTTTTATCCCAGGGCACGCAACCTGCTGAGTGAACTGCACAAGGCCAGCGAGATGGCGACACAAGTGGGTAACGGCCAAGTCGGCACCCTGCGCCTGAGCCATTCGAGCACCGTGCCGATGAGCGGCCCGTTGTTGCGCGGCATCAGCACCTGGCTGGAGCGTTGCCCCGGCGTATCGATGGATATCGCCAAACTGTCTTCCGAAGCCCAACTGGAAGAAATCGCCGACGGTCGCCTGGAAGTCGGCCTGCTGCGCCTGCCAGTGCTGCGCCAGCGCGAAGGCGTGCATGTAGTGCCTTTATACAGTGAGCAGCTACTGCTTGCGGTGCCGCCGAACCACCCGTTAGCGCGCAGCCAGGCGCCGGTCGAATGGGCGCAACTCAGGGACGAAGCGTTTATCTCGGTCCCCCATCCCCAGCGCGGCGGGCTGAGCTATCTGTCGGCCGAGTTGTGCATGCGTGCCGGATTTTTCCCCAAGCCTGCGCGGGTCATGTCGCGCAAGACCACACAGTTGCAGTTGATCCAGGCCGGCTTCGGCATTGCCTTGCTACCAAAATCGATGCAGGACATTGCCCCGGCCGCTGTGCATTTTCTGCCCCTGGCCGACCCGGACTGTTTGAGTACCGTGGCCCTGGCCTGCCCGCACGCACCCAGCGCGTTGGTGGAGCAATTCTGTCAAACCTTGCGCGAATGCCTATAAACTGCCGCCCATGACTAAAGATCTCTTTCCATGATTAAAGACCCGTTCGCCCGCTTGGGCCTGGACCGCGAGGTCCTGACTGTCAGCCAACTCAACGGCCGTGCGCGGGTGTTGCTGGAAGACGTGTTCACCAATATCTGGGTCGAAGGTGAGATCTCCAACCTCGCCCGCCCGGCTTCCGGCCATGTGTATTTCACCCTCAAGGACAGCGGCGCCCAAGTGCGTTGCGCACTGTTCCGGCAGAACGCCGCACGGGTGCGCCAGGCCTTGAAAGATGGCCTGGCGGTGAAGGTGCGTGGCAAGGTCTCGCTGTTCGAGGGCCGTGGCGACTACCAACTGATCCTCGATACCGTCGAGCCCGCCGGCGATGGTGCGCTGCGCCTGGCCTTCGATGCGTTGAAGGAAAAGCTCAGCGCCGAAGGCCTGTTCAGCGCCGAACGCAAGGTGGCACTGCCGGCCCATCCGCAGCGCATCGGCATTATCAGTTCGCCGACCGGCGCGGTGATCCGCGACATCATCAGCGTGTTCCGCCGCCGTGCGCCGCAGGTGCAACTCACCCTGATCCCCACGGCCGTACAAGGCCGCGAAGCGGTGGCGCAGATTGTGCGCGCGCTGAAGCTGGCCGACGCGCGGGGCTTTGACGCGTTGATCCTGGCCCGTGGCGGCGGCTCGCTGGAAGACCTCTGGTGCTTCAACGAAGAAGCCGTGGCCCGCGCGGTGGATGCTTGCGTGACGCCGATCGTCAGCGCCGTCGGCCATGAGACCGATGTGTCGATCAGCGACTTTGTCGCCGACGTGCGCGCGCCTACGCCGTCTGCCGCTGCAGAACTGCTGGCCCCGGACTCCAGCAGCCTGGTGCGCCAGGTCGACAGCCTGCACCGTCGCCTGGTGCTGCTGATGCGCAACCGGCTGACCCACGACCGCCTGCGCCTCGAAGGCATGGCGCGCCGCCTGCGCCATCCCGGCGAACGTCTGCGCCAGCAGGCCCAACGCCTGGATGACTTGGACATGCGCCTGCGCCGCGCCTTCGAACGCAGCCTCAATACCCGCCGCGAACGCTTGATCCGCCTGGAAACGCGCCTCGCCGGCCAACACCCCGGCCGCCAATTGGCCTTGCTACGCCAACGCCTGGACAGCCTCGCCGAGCGCCTGCCCCGCGCCATGCGCGAGGGCCTCAAGGCGCGCCGCCTGCAACTGCAAAGCCAGGTGCAGACACTGCAAGTGGTCAGCCCACTGGCGACCCTCGGCCGTGGCTACAGCATCCTGCTCGACGAACGCGGCCAGGCGATTCGCAATGCCGCGCAGACCCACACCGGCCAGCGCCTGACCGCGCGCCTCGGTGAAGGCCAATTGCAAGTGCGGGTGGAAGACAACCATCTGACACCCGTCACCCTTTCGTTATTGGATTGATCGATGCCACGTCTATTTAGCCTGTTGATGCTGCTGTGCCTGACCGTCAACGCCCACGCCGACAGCTACATCTCCCGGACCTTGAACAAGCCGGTGCCTGGCGGTGTTGCAGTCGTCGACCTGGGCTCCTCGGCCGCCGCACCAAAAGCCACCTACCAGGGCAAGCCGCTCCTGGTGGTGAAGGAGCAGGCCAACTGGCTGGCGATTGTCGGTATTCCGCTGACGGTCAAACCGGGCAACGAACGCATCAGCAGCGGTGGGCGCAACCTGCCGTTTATCGTCGGTTACAAGCAGTACCCGGAACAGCGCATCACCCTGAAAAACAAAAGCCAGGTCAACCCCGCCCCGGCGCAGCTCAAACGCATCGAGGCGGAGCTGGCGGTACAGATCAAGGCTTACCGCAGTTTCAGCCCTAACCAGCCAAGCAACCTGGTGCTGGACAAACCGGTCAACGGCCCGCTGTCGAGCAAGTTCGGCGTGCGTCGTTTCTTCAACGGCGAAGAACGCAATCCGCATTCAGGCCTGGATTTCGCCGTCCCCGCCGGCACGCCGATCAAGACCCCGGCGGCGGGCAAGGTGATCCTGGTCGGCAACTACTTCTTCAACGGCAACACGGTGTTCGTCGACCACGGCCAGGGCTTTATCAGCATGTTCTGCCATATGTCGAAGATCGATGTCAGCGTGGGCCAGCCACTGGCACGCGGCGCAGTGGTGGGCAAGGTCGGCGCGACGGGCCGCGCGACCGGGCCGCATATGCACTGGAATGTCAGCCTGAACGATGCACGGGTAGATCCGGCGATCTTTATCGGCGCGTTCCAACCTTGAATGGCCCGATTGCGCGGCCAACAAAGGCTGCGCAATTTAAGCAAGCCAACAACCATTTACTAAGCATAAAATCTCGTTTCCTACGCACAGAGAAGAACTTCTCTCAATTTTTCCGCACTACTTGCCATCTTTCACCTCTGGGGTTAGGGTTGAGCTTATGAAAACTTCTCACACCCTCATTCTGCTCCGTCAGCACCGCAGCCTGTGCCTTGTCAGCGCACGACTGCCAGGCTGAATCGATCTGCCTCGTCTCCCGCTTTATCCCCAATAACAGTTCCACGGCAGGCCGCCTTTTTTCGGCCCCTACTACAAAGGATTTCCCGATGAGCATGCTCAAAGACCCGTCTTCGAAGTACCGCGCGTTTCCAACCATCGATATCCCGGACCGCACCTGGCCGTCGAAAACCATCACCAGCGCGCCGATCTGGTGCAGCTCCGACCTGCGTGATGGCAACCAGTCGCTGATCGAACCCATGGATGCAGTCAAAAAGCTGCGCTTCTGGAAGACCTTGGTCGCCGTCGGCGTGAAGGAAATCGAAGCCTCGTTCCCGGCCGCTTCGCAAACCGACTTCGACTTCGTGCGCACCCTGATCGAAGGCAACCACATCCCCGAGGACACCACCATCCAGGTGCTGACCCAGGGCCGCGAAGACTTGATCGAGCGCACCTTCGAATCCCTGCGCGGCGCGAAAAAAGCCATCGTCCACCTGTACAACGCCACCTCGCCGTCCTTCCGCCGCATCGTGTTCAACCAGGACAAGGACGGGGTCAAGGCCATCGCGGTCAACGCGGCCAAGCTGTTCGTCAAATACGCCGCCCAGCAGCCAGACACCCAGTGGACGTTCGAATACTCGCCAGAGACCTTCAGCGCCACTGAATTGGAGTTCGCCAAGGAAGTGTGTGACGCGGTGATCGAGGTGTGGAACCCGACGCCTGAGCACAAGATGATCCTCAACCTGCCGGCCACCGTTGAATGCGCCACGCCGAACATCTATGCCGACCAGATCGAGTGGTTCGGTCGTCATATCAACCGTCGTGACAGCGTGATCATCAGCCTGCACACCCACAACGACCGTGGCACCGGCGTAGCCGCCACCGAGCTGGGCCTGATGGCAGGCGCCGACCGTGTCGAAGGCTGCCTGTTCGGCAACGGCGAGCGTACCGGTAACGTCGACCTGGTCACCGTGGCGTTGAACCTCTATACCCAGGGCGTGCACCCTGAGCTGGACTTCTCCGACATCGACGGCGTGCGCAAAGTGGTCGAGGAGTGCAACCAGATCCAGGTGCATCCGCGCCATCCGTATGTCGGCGACCTGGTACACACCGCGTTCTCTGGCTCCCACCAGGACGCGATCCGCAAGGGCTTCGCCCAGCAAAAAACCGACGCCCTGTGGGAAGTGCCGTACTTGCCGATCGACCCGGCCGACATCGGCCGCAGCTACGAGGCCGTGATTCGGGTGAACAGCCAGTCGGGCAAAGGCGGCATCGCCTACCTGCTGGAGCAGGAATACGGCATCAGCTTGCCGCGTCGCATGCAGATCGAGTTCAGCCAAGTGGTACAGGCCGAAACCGACCGTGTGGGCCTGGAGATGAGCGCTTCGCAGATTCACGCGCTGTTGCAGCGTGAATACCTGCAAGCCAACACGCCGTATGCGCTGGTCAGCCATCGCCTGCAGGAAGAAAACGGCAACAGCACGGTGGAAGTGGAAGTCTCGAGCAAAGGCCAAGGCGAAACCAACCTGCGCTGGCACGGCAAAGGCAACGGTGCGCTGGAAGCCCTGGTCGCCGGCCTGCCGATTGGCGTGGAGATCATGGACTACAACGAACACGCGATCGGTTCCGGCACCAACGCCAAGGCCGCGGCCTACATCGAGCTGCGAGTGAACGGCGAGCGTCCGGTGCATGGCGTGGGTATTGATGAAAACATCACCACGGCCAGCTTCAAGGCGGTGTTCAGCGCCCTGAACCGCTCGCTGAGCCAGGTGGAAGCGAAAGCGGCGTAACTCCGCCGACATGCAAAAGGCCCCTGGGTGAGAACTCAGGGGCCTTTTTGTTGGGCTTTGGAGTTGTGTTGTGTGTCGGGGCCTCATCGCGGGCAAGCCCACTCGCACATTTTGACCGTGTTCCTACAGGGAAAACGCGGTCAAAATGTGGGAGTGGGTTTGCCCGCGATAGCGCTCTGTCAGACAAACTGAAAGTTATCAGCATCCAGATTCGCCGGAAACTTGCTGCGATACGCCGCCAGCTCAGCCGCGTCCAGGCACACCTGGAACACCCCGTCAGCCTCCCCCGCACTCAGCAGGTTCTCACCCTGGAAATCCAGCACCTGGCTATCTCCGGTATAGACAAAGCCCTTGCCGTCCGTACCCACCCGATTCACCGCCGCCACATAACACAGGTTCTCGATCGCACGCGCCGGCAGCAACCGGTTCCAATGCTGGCGTCGCGCCCCTGGCCAGTTGGCGGTGTACAGCAGCAGATCGGTGTCCTGGGCATCACGGCTCCACACCGGAAAGCGCAGGTCGTAGCAAATCAATGGGCGAATACGCCAGCCCTTTATCTCGAACTGCACCTGGCGCTCGCCGGGCGTGTAGTGATTGTGCTCGCCGGCCATGCGGAACAGATGGCGCTTGTCGTAATGCAGCACCTCGCCATCCGGCCGCGCCCATAACAGACGGTTGCGATGGCTGCCGTCGGCCGCCTGGATAATCACACTCCCGGTGATCACCGCGTTGTACTTCGCCGCCTGGGCCTGGAGCCAGCGATGGGTCGGGCCACTTTCCGGTTCGGCCAGGGTGGCCGAGTCCATGGAAAAACCGGTAGTGAACATCTCTGGCAGGATGATCAGGTCAGCGCCCCGGGCCTGCTCCAGCAGCAATTCGAAGTGATCGAGGTTGGCCTTGCGGTCGTGCCAGGCCAGGCTGGTCTGAACCAGGGCGATGTTCAGGTCAGGCAGTGCATTCAGATCACGCATAGTTTTTCGGCTGCTTGTTGCAGCGTCTCCTCGCGTTTGGCAAAGCACAGGCGCACCAGGCGCTGGCCTTGGGGTGGGTGCTGGTAGAACACCGAAACCGGGATTGTTGCTACCCCATGCTCGCGGGTCATCCACAAGGACATAGCGACGTCATCCAGGTCCGGGCGAATCGCTGAGTAATCCACCAGTTGGAAGTAAGTACCGGTGACCCGATTAAAGCTGAAACGCGACGGCGTCAGCAGGTCACAGAACAGGTCGCGCTTGGCCTGGTAAAAGGCCGGTAATTCTTCGACGTGTTCCGGGTGCTCAGCCATGAAATCGGCCAACGCGTACTGCAACGGGGTCACGCCGCAGAAGTTGACATATTGATGCACCTTACGCAATTCGGCGGTCAGGGCCGGGGGCGCGACCACGTAGCCGGTTTTCCAGCCGGTGACGTGGTAGGTCTTACCGAAGGAGCTGACCACGAACGCACGTTGATACAGCTCTTCGTGGGCCAGCACGCTGACGTGGGGCACGCCATCAAACACCAGGTGTTCGTAGACCTCGTCGCTGACCAGGTAGATATCACGGTCGCGGATCAAGGCCGCCAACAGGTCCAGCTCGGCGCGACTGATCAGTGCGCCGGTGGGGTTATGCGGTGTGTTCAGGATGATCATGCGCGTGCGCGCAGACAACGCCGCCTGGATCTTTTCAAAGTCGAGGGTGAAGTTTTTCAGGTTCAGTTGCACGTGCACACAACGACCGCCGGCCAACTCGACCGAGGGCTCATAGCTGTCGTAGCACGGGTCGAATACGATGACTTCGTCACCGCTGCGAATCACCGCCTGAATCGCGCAGAAGATTGCCGCAGTGGCGCCTGGGGTGATGGTCACTTCGCTGTCGGGGCTGACCGTGGCGCCATAGCTACGAGCGATCTTGGCCGCCACTTGTTGGCGCAGGGCAGGCAGGCCGGTCATCGGCGCGTATTGGTTATGGCCGCTGGCAACATGCTTGCCCACGGCATCGAGCAAGCCCTGTGGGCCATTAAAATCGGGGAACCCCTGGGACAGGTTAAGCGCGCCGGTCTCGGCAGCGAGTTGCGACATGGTGGTGAAAATGGTCGTGCCGACATTTGGCAGCTTGCTGTTGATCATCGGAGGCCCCTGCAGGTGAGCCCCAAGTTTTAAGCTGCCAATTGCATCGGGTCAAGGCGCAAACCACCGCGCACAAAAAAGGGCTCGTAAAGAGCCCTTTTTGCGAGGTCGGAATCAGCGCTTGTCGCGGCGCTTCTTGTCGGCCTTCTTGTGGTGAGTCATCAAACGACGCTTCTTGTTCACCTGACGGTCAGTCAGTGTGTTCTTGTTGCCTTCGTATGGGTTCTCGCCACCCTTGAACTCGATACGGATCGGCGTACCGACCAGCTTCAAGACACGGCGGTAGGTGTTTTCCAGGTAACGCACGTAGGACTTGGGCACCTTCTCGATCTGATTACCGTGGATCACGATAATCGGCGGGTTGGCACCACCCAAGTGGGCGTAACGCAGTTTGATCCGGCGGTTGTTGACCATCGGCGGTGCGTGCTCGCCTACCGCGTCTTCGAGGATCTGGGTCAGACGGTTGGTCGGCCAGCGGGTCACCGCGGACTTGAACGAGTTCTGTACGGACGCGTAGAGGTTGCCCACGCCGGTGCCGTGCAGTGCCGAGATAAAGTGGATATCGGCGAACTCAACGAAGAACAGGCGACGCTGCAGCTCGATCTTGACGAAATCGCGCTCGCTCGGCGTCATGCCGTCCCACTTGTTGATCGCGATCACCAGGGCCCGTCCGGCTTCCAGGGCGAAGCCCAGCAGGTTGAGGTCGTGGTCCACCACGCCTTCGCGGGCGTCCATCACGAAGATCACCACGTTGGCGTCTTTGATCGCCTGCAGGGTTTTCACCACCGAGAACTTTTCGACTTCCTCGTGGACCTTGCCGCGCTTGCGCACACCCGCGGTGTCGATCAGCGTGTACTTCTCGTCGTTACGCTCGAAGGGAATGTAGATGCTGTCACGGGTGGTGCCAGGCTCGTCATAGACGATAACCCGGTCTTCACCGAGCATGCGGTTGACCAACGTCGATTTGCCAACGTTCGGACGGCCGATGATCGCGATCTTGATCCCGTCTTTTTCACTAGGACCTGGAATGCGCTTGGCTTCCTGGCCTTCGGCGACATCTTCGGCCTCAATCTCTTCTTCAGGGTCTTTCGGGAATTCGCTGAGGGCGATTTCCAGCATCTGAGTGATGCCACGACCGTGAGCACCAGCAACCGGGATCGCATCACCCATACCCAACGGGCTGAATTCAGCGCGGGCCATTTCAGGATCGATGTTGTCGACCTTGTTGGCTACCACGTAGGAACGCTTGCCACGCTTGCGCAAGTGCTCGCCGATCATTTGGTCAGCAGCCGTGAAACCGGCACGGGCATCTACCAGGAACAACACAACATCGGCTTCTTCGATGGCCAGCAGCGACTGCTCGGCCATCTTTTCGTCCATGCCGTGTTCATCACCAGAGATACCGCCGGTGTCGATCAGAATGTAGGAACGCCCTTGCCACTTTGCCTCACCGTACTGGCGATCACGGGTCAGACCGGACAAATCGCCGACAATAGCGTCGCGAGTCCTGGTCAGGCGGTTGAATAAGGTGGACTTGCCGACGTTCGGTCGACCCACCAGGGCGATTACGGGAACCATGCGGCTCTCCACTTCGTTATTTCAGAAAATACAAAAGCCGCTGCAAGGCAGCGGCTGGTGCTCGGGGCAGCATCGTCAGATGCAGCATGCCCCGCCGAAGCGGGGCCGCCTGGGGATTACCCCAAGCATAGTCAAACCTTTACTTGATGGTCAGGGCTTCCAGCTTGCCGCTGTTGCCAAACACATAAAGCATGTTACCCACGACCAGCGGACGCGCACGCAGGCCGTCGCTGTCGATGCGCTCGCGACCCACAAAACGACCGTCCACCTGGCTCAGCAGGTGCAGGTAACCTTCGAAGTCGCCTACCGCTACGTAGCTGGAGAACACTTCCGGTGCCGACAGTTGACGGCGGGCCAGAGAGTCGTTGCTCCACAGCGCAGTGGTAGAACGTTCGTCGACACTTTCAACGGTGCCAGACGACAGACTTACGTAGACGCTGCCAAACCCTTGGGCGACACCGGCGTAGCTGGAAGCATCACGCTGCCAGTTGACGCGGCCGCTTTGCAGGTCCAGTGCCGCGACACGGCCCTGGTAGGTAGCGACGTAGAGGGTTTCGCCGGACAGCAGCAAGCCACCGTCGATGTCGACGACGCGATCCAGTTCCGAACGACCTTGCGGGATGGCCACACGCGTTTCCCAGATCGGCACGCCGTTCTGGGTATTCAGGGCGACCACTTTACCGGTCGACAGGCCTGCAACGGCCAGATTATTGGTCACAACCGGACCACTGGTACCGCGCAGGGTCAGCACCGCAGGGGTGCTGTCGTACAGCCAGCGCTGTGCGCCGGTGCTGGCGTCGAGGCCGATCACACGGTCGTCCTGGGTTTGCACCACGACGATGTCGCCGTTGGTGGCAGGCGGTGCGAGGACTTCACTGGTCACGCGAGCGCGCCATTTCTCTTCACCGGTGCTGGAATCCAGCGCCACGACTTCGCCTTTGAGCGTGCCGAGCATAACCATGCCGTAACCCACGCCGACGGCGCCGGATACGGGCAGTTCGAGGTCTTTCTTCCACTTCACGTCGCCATTCATGCGATCCATGGAGATCACCACGCCGGTCACGTCAGCGGCCACAATGTTGTCACCGTCGATTGCCGGTACCAACATGTTGTAGGTTTCGCCCTGACCGTCACCGATGGAGCGGCTCCATTGCTTTTGCAGGACCACTTCTTCCTTGAAGCTGGTCAGCTCGGCCGGAGGCAGTTCTTTTTTACTGTTGCTGCTGCAACCCGCGGCCAGAACGGCCAGAGCCAGCAATGCTGCATGTTTCCAACGGATCACGTCACGCATCCCCTTTGGCCAAGTCGTCGAGCTTGATTTGTAAGCCACCGACCGCTGCTTCATCAGACAGCGCCGCCTTGGCTTTTTGGTACGCAGCATTGGCTTCGTCGGTACGACCCAATTGGACCAACAGGTCGCCCTTGAGCTCTTCGCGAGTGGCTACAAATGCCTTGTCAGCATCACCGTCGAGCAGTTTGAGTGCTTCGTCGGCCTTGTTCTGTGCCGCCAATACCTGAGCCAGGCGCTGACGTGCGATTTCACCCAGGGTCGGGTTGGTCGGCTTGTCGGCGATGGCCTTCAGTTCGGTGACTGCATCATCCAGCTTGCCGGTGTCGACCGCGACTTTCGCGACGAACAGGCTGCCGTATTGGGCGTAGGTGCTACCGCCAAATTCGCTCTTGAGCTTACCAGCCAGGTCTGCCACTTGCGCAGGATCGGGCTTGCCGCTCGGCGTCAGCGTGGTTTCCAGCAATTGCTGATAGAGGATCGAGGCACCTTGGGACTGGTTCGCCTGATACTTGTGCCAGGCTTGCCAGCCGAACACTACCACTAAAGCCAGCAGGCCACCGGTAACCAGGGGCTTGCCATTACGCTGCCACCAGTCCTTGAACTCGGCCAACTGCTCATCATCAGTACTCGACACCCCAACACTCCTCAATCGCTAAATTCGGCTGTTCGACAGCTTCAACCCTGCACGACGCAGGTGGCCAAGTGCGCGGCGAGCGCATCAAAGGCAATGTTCTGTTGCTCGCCCTGGCCACGCAGGGGTTTGAAACCTATCACTTGCTGGGCCAATTCGTCATCGCCGAGGATCAGTGCGTACAGCGCACCGCTCTTGTCGGCCTTCTTGAACTGGCTCTTGAAGCTGCCGGCGCCAGCATTGATCTGCAGGCGCAGGTTCGGCAGTTGGTCGCGCACTTTTTCGCTCAGGGCCAGGCCAGCCAGTTCGGCGGCCTCGCCAAAGGCACACAGGTACACATCCACCTGCCGGGAGATTTCTTCCGGAACCTGCTCAAGGGTTTCCAGCAGCAGGATCAGCCGCTCGATACCCATGGCAAAACCCACGCCGGGCGTAGGCTTGCCACCCATCTGCTCGACCAGGCCGTCGTAACGGCCACCGGCACACACGGTGCCCTGCGCGCCGAGTTTGTCGGTAACCCACTCGAACACGGTCTTGCTGTAGTAATCGAGGCCACGCACCAGTTTCGGGTTGATCACGTATGGAATACCGGCGGCATCCAGACGCGCCTTGAGGCCCTCGAAGTGGATACGGGATTCGTCGTCCAGGTAGTCGGCCATCTTCGGCGCGTTGACCAGTACGGCTTGCGTGTCGGCGTTCTTGGTATCGAGGACGCGCAACGGGTTGGTTTTCAGACGGCGCTGGCTGTCTTCGTCCAACTTGTCCAGGTGGGCGGACAGGTACTCGACCAGGGCGACGCGGTAGCGGCCCCGGGACTCGCTGGTGCCCAGGCTGTTGAGTTCAAGCTTGACCGCATCGCGGATGCCTAGCAGCCCCCACAGGCGCCAGGTCAGCACGATCAGCTCGGCGTCGATGTCCGGACCGTCGAGGTTGAACACTTCCAGGCCGATCTGGTGGAACTGGCGATAACGGCCTTTCTGTGGACGCTCGTGGCGGAACATCGGCCCGATGTACCACAGCTTCTGCGGCTGGCCACCGCCGCTGAGGCCATGCTCGAGCACGGCGCGCACGCACGCGGCGGTGCCTTCCGGACGCAGGGTCAGCGAATCGCCGTTGCGGTCTTCGAAGGTGTACATCTCTTTTTCGACGATGTCGGTCACTTCACCGATGGAACGCTTGAACAGCTCGGTGAACTCGACGATCGGCATACGGATCTGTTTATAACCGTAGTTATCCAGCAGACGCGCAACGGTGCTCTCGAAGTAGCGCCACAGCGGCGTCTGCTCCGGAAGGATGTCGTTCATGCCACGAATGGCTTGCAGAGACTTGCTCACATCTATTCCTTAAATTCGCTGGATCAGCCGCGCGCGATAACTGCAGCGTCAGCTTCGACCTTCTCGGCCGCTTTCTGGCGGATCAGTCTTTCGAGCTCATCCACCAGATTGTCATTCGTCAGTTTCTGCGACGGCTTGCCGTCGATGTAAATCAGGTTCGGGGTGCCGCCGGTCAAGCCGATATGGGCTTCCTTGGCTTCACCCGGACCGTTGACCACGCAACCGATCACCGCAACATCCAGCGGCACCAGCAGGTCTTCGAGGCGCCCTTCCAGTTCGTTCATGGTTTTCACCACGTCGAAGTTCTGCCGCGAGCAGCTCGGGCAGGCAATAAAGTTGATGCCACGGGAACGCAAATGCAGGGATTTGAGAATGTCGTAACCGACCTTCACTTCCTCTACCGGGTCTGCCGCCAGGGAGATGCGGATAGTATCGCCAATCCCTTCGGCGAGCAGCATACCGAGACCCACCGCAGATTTCACTGTGCCTGAGCGCAAACCGCCCGCTTCAGTGATACCCAGGTGCAGCGGCTGCACGATTTCCTTGGCCAGCAAGCGGTAGGCCTCTACCGCCATGAACACGTCGGAGGCCTTTACGCTGACCTTGAAGTCCTGGAAATTAAGGCGCTCAAGGTGTTCAACGTGGCGCAGCGCCGATTCAACCAGCGCGGCGGGGGTCGGCTCGCCGTATTTCTTTTGCAGGTCTTTTTCCAGGGAACCGGCGTTGACGCCGATGCGGATCGGAATCCCGCGATCACGGGCAGCATCCACCACCGCGCGCACACGGTCTTCGCGACCGATGTTGCCCGGGTTGATACGCAGGCAATCAACACCCAACTCCGCAACGCGCAAAGCGATCCGGTAGTCGAAGTGAATGTCGGCAACCAGCGGCACCTTGACCAGTTGCTTGATGCGGCCGAAGGCTTCGGCGGCATCCATGTCCGGTACGGAAATCCGCACGATGTCGACGCCAGCAGCTTCCAGACGATTGATCTGGGCGACGGTGGCAGCAACATCATTGGTGTCGCTGTTGGTCATGCTCTGTACCGCGATGGGGGCGTCGCCGCCCACCGGCACCGAGCCGACCCAGATCTTGCGCGATACGCGACGTTTGATTGGAGATTCGCCGTGCATGACTATTGTCCCAACTTCAGGCGAGCAGTTTCGCCACTGGTGAACGGCGCTACGTCGACAGGCTGGCCGTTGTAGGCCACTTGCGCACCACGGGCAAAGCCCAGACGCAGCGTCAAAGGAGGCTTGCCGCCCTGGTCGAGCGTATCTCCCTTACGCTTCATACCGCTAAACAGCACTTTGCCATTGCCATCGGTGAGTTGCGTCCAGCAGTCAGCGACGAAAGTAATATGTACGCGCCCGTCACCGGCGATCAACACAGGCGTGGTCGGCGGCGAAATCGCGGGCGCCGCAGGGGCGGTAGGCGCTGGCGTCTGCACAGGAGCGGCCGGCGCCACAGGTGCAGCCGGGGTGTGCGCCGTTGCAGGCGGTACGACCGGGGTATGCGCCGGTACAGCTGGAGCCGGCACCGCAGCGATGGCCGCCGGGGCCGATTCCACTGCGGGTTGCTCGGCAGTCACTGGCGCTTCAGGCGCAGCCTGGCCTTCGGCGACAGCCTGGTCTTCCGGCTCGTCCAATGGGTGAATCTGCGTGGTGCCGTCGGCGCTTTCGACTTCGACGTGCTCCAGAGCGTTGCTGGTCAAGTCCTTGGTGCGCTGGGAGGCTTGGTCCTGCCACCAGACGAAGCCGCCACCAATCACGGCGATCAGCAACAACAGGCTGACGATGCGCAGGATCGTGTGGGACACCCGCACCGGCTCTTCGATGCGCCCCAGACCATGGACATTGCTGCCCTGGGAGTCGGTGCCGGTGAACTGGTCGAATTGCTGGACCAATATGGTCTGGTCGATACCCAGTAATTTGGCGTAGGCGCGGATATAGCCGCGGGCGAAGGTATGCCCAGGCAGCTTGTCGAACGCGCCGGCTTCCAGGTTGCCCAGGGACGTGGTGGTCAAATTGAGCTTGAGGGCCACTTCCGCCAGAGACCAACCATTGCTTTCGCGGGCCTGACGCAAGGTGTCGCCTGGGTTTACGCGATTAGCTGCTACAACTTCCGGGTGCGCCGCTTTCATCATTGCTCCGACAGGTATTGCTGATATTCCGGGGTACCGGGATAGAGTCGTTCGAGTTGCTGGCCATAACGTGCGGCCGTGTCGCGTTCTTCATGAACCGTCGCCAGGCGCACTCCGAGCAATAGACTACGTGCATTTTGCCCGCTGAGCAGGCTAAAACGCTCGTAATAGTCACGTGCCGGCACATAATGCCTGTCTTCGTAAGACAACTCAGCCATTTCGAGCAAGGCGCGAGGCTGGCGACTGTTCAGGTGCAGGGCTTTTTCCAGGTGCTGGCGCGCGATATCACGCTGGCCGAGACGCTTGGAAGCCACCCCAAGGTTCTCGAACACCCGCGACCGCTCTGGGTAGAGGGTATCGGCGCAGGCTTGCTGGAAATAAAGGGACGCCTGTTCATAGCGTTTCTGTTCGAACAGGAAGCTGCCGTAATTATTCAGCAGCCGTGGATCGGCAGGGCGCGAAGCCAGGGCCTTGTTGAAATACTGATCGGCCAGCTCAGGCTCGGCCTGGGCCTGGAACACCAGGGCCAGTGCGCCATTGGCGTCGGCATCGTCGCTATCCAGCTCAAGAGCCCTCTTCAGCGGCACCTTGGCCTGCTCGCTCATGCCTTGGCGCAGGTAACCCAAGCCCAGTTGCACATAAGCCACTCGCGCCTCTTCACGACCCTTGCCGGTTTGCAAAGGGCTGTCATGGCCCGAAGAAACACAACCGGCCGCGAGACCGGTAACAAGCAATAGCAGCGCAAGGCGCAAGGGCATAGAGATCCTCTCTCAGGTTCGAGTCGCAGTGCTTTGCGGCATATCGTCGGCGGCGCTCAGTTCGCGCACCGCGATATAACGTTCGCTGCGACGGGTGCGATCCAGCACCTGTCCTACCAATTGGCCACAAGCGGCGTCGATGTCTTCACCACGGGTGGTGCGCACGGTGACGTTGTAGCCGGCCTGGTGCAGTTGATCCTGGAAACGGCGGATGGCGTTGTTGCTCGGCCGCTCGTAGCCAGAATGTGGAAACGGGTTGAAAGGAATCAGGTTGATCTTGCACGGGGTGTTCTTGAGCAGTTCGATCATCTCGACCGCGTGCTCGACCTTGTCGTTGATGTCCTTGAGCATAGTGTACTCAATGGTCAACACGCGCTTCTCGCCCAAGGTCGCCATGTAACGCTGGCAAGACTCGAGCAGCATCTTAAGCGGATACTTCTTGTTGATCGGCACCAATTGGTTACGCAATGCGTCATTGGGTGCGTGCAGCGATAACGCCAGGGAGACGTCGATGTGCTTGGACAGCTCATCGATCATCGGTACCACGCCGGAAGTCGACAGGGTCACACGGCGCTTGGAGATGCCGTAGCCCAGGTCGTCCATCATCAGGTGCATGGCGGCGATGACGTTATCGAAGTTCAGCAGCGGCTCACCCATGCCCATCATCACCACGTTGGTGATGGCACGGTCGACGGTTGCCGGGACGCTGCCAAAGGATTTGTTGGCAATCCACACCTGACCGATCACTTCGGCGGCGGTGAGGTTGCTATTGAAACCTTGTTTGCCGGTGGAGCAGAAACTGCAATCCAGGGCACAGCCCGCCTGGGACGAAACGCACAACGTGCCGCGTTTGCCTTGAGGGATGTAAACGGTCTCGACACAGCTGCCGGACGCCACACGCACCACCCATTTACGGGTGCCATCGGTGGAGATGTCCTCGCTGACGACTTCAGGACCGCGAATTTCAGCGCAGACCTTGAGCTTTTCGCGCAAGGCCTTGCTGACATTCGTCATGGCGTCGAAATCATCGACGCCAAGGTGGTGAATCCACTTCATCACCTGACCGGCACGGAAACGCTTCTCCCCGATCGAGTCGAAGAACTTCTCCATTTCCGGTTGAGTCAGACCCAACAGGTTTGTTTTGCCAGTCGATGTTGTCATGTTTTCACCCTCACTCAATGGCCTTAGGCCTTACGAGCGGTTACTTCGGTAGCGGCGAAGAAGTAAGCGATTTCACGTGCAGCAGCAGCTTCGGAATCGGAACCGTGTACAGCGTTGGCGTCGATGGAATCAGCGAAATCAGCACGGATGGTGCCGGCAGCTGCTTCTTTAGGGTTGGTAGCGCCCATCAGTTCGCGGTTTTTAGCGATGGCGTTTTCGCCTTCCAGAACCTGAACCACAACCGGGCCAGAGATCATGAACGCAACCAGGTCGCCGAAGAAACCACGAGCGCTGTGCTCAGCGTAGAAACCTTCAGCTTCAGCCTTGGACAGCTGCTTCATTTTCGAAGCAACGACTTGCAGGCCGGCTTTTTCAAAACGAGTGACGATCTCGCCGATTACGTTTTTTGCAACGGCGTCAGGCTTGATGATGGAGAAAGTACGTTGAACAGCCATGGTGTAACTCCAGAAACGGTAATTTACGAAAAATTAAACCCGCGAATTATACGCGGGTTCTTGGGTATTGCCTAACCTGCGGGGATGATCAGTCTATTTCTTCGATCCAGAGAGCCTGGACCGCTTCCAAGACCTTCTCGCCGCAACGGCCAGAAGTATTGTCGAAATCGGGAAGCTCCATGATCCACTGCTGCAGGTCGACGAAGTTGACCATCAGCGGGCTCACATCCGGCTTGGCTTCAGCCAGTTCTTCAGCAATGCGCTGCACATCATTCCAACCGTAACTCATGACAGTACCACCAGTCAGTGCGCCGCTTCGGCCGCATGGTTGAGCGAATATTTCGGAATTTCGACGGTGATGTCTTCAGTCCCGACCTTGGCCTGACAGCTTAGGCGAGAAGTCGGCTCCAGGCCCCAGGCACGGTCAAGAAAGTCTTCTTCCAACTCGTCCGCCTCTTCCAGAGAGTCGAAACCCTCGCGAATAATGCAGTGGCAAGTGGTGCAAGCGCAGACACCACCGCACGCACTCTCGATTTCGATGTGGTGCTCATGGGCAACTTCGAGGATGGACTTGCCGGTCTCAGCCTCCACGACCATACCGTCCGGGCAATGCTCGGCGTGTGGCAGAAAAATGACCTGCGGCATCAATTATTCCTCAATTTCATTCAGGTTGCGGCCCGCCAGGGCGGCTTTTACCGTCTGGTTCATGCGGCGGGCGGCGAAGGCATCGGTCACTTGCGACAGGCGCTTGGTCTGCTGCTCGATGGCATAGCCATCGGAGCCTTTCATCAATTCGGCCAGCTCCTGCATCTGCAGGTCGATGACCATGCGCTCTTCAGCATCCAGCAGGCGTTCGCCGTCGACCTCCAGTGCGCCCTGCACCGCTTCGAGCAGGCGCCGGGCATCGACTTGCTGCTCACGCAGTACGCGGGCGACCTTGTCGTCACCGGCATACTGGAACGAATCCTTGAGCATCTTGGCGATTTCGCCATCGGTCAGACCGTAGGACGGCTTGACCTGGATGCTGGCTTCAACGCCCGAGCCCAATTCACGCGCAGCCACACTGAGCAGGCCATCAGCGTCGACCTGGAAGGTCACGCGAATTTTCGCCGCACCCGCAACCATCGCCGGGATACCGCGCAATTCAAAGCGTGCCAGGGAGCGGCAGTCGCTGATCAGCTCACGCTCGCCTTGCAGCACATGAATCATCATGGCCGTCTGGCCATCTTTGTAAGTGGTGAAGTCCTGGGCGCGGGCGACGGGGATGGTGGTGTTGCGTGGAATCACCTTCTCCATCAGGCCACCCATGGTTTCCAGCCCCAGGGACAACGGAATCACGTCGAGCAGCAGCAGTTCGCCACCGTCGCGCTTGTTGCCTGCCAGGGTATCGGCCTGGATCGCGGCACCAATGGCCACCACTTGATCCGGATCGATTTCAGTCAGCGGCTGACGGCCAAACGCTTCGGCGACAGCGTCGCGAACGCGCGGCACACGGGTCGAACCACCGACCATCACCACGGCAGCGACATCTTCCAACTCAACACCGGAATCACGCACGGCGCGGCGGCAAGCCTTGAGGCTGCGGGCGACCATCGGCTCGATCAACGAATCGAAGGCTTCACGGGTCAGCTGGGCCGACCAATTGCCGTAGGAAACGTCAACAGAGACCGCGCCAGTCAGGGCTTCCTTGGCGGCACAGGCGGTTTGCAGCAGATGGCGCTGCTCGCCGGGGTCTAGGTCAGCAGACAAACCGGCACTGTTGATGATCCAACCGGCGATCGCGTGGTCGAAGTCATCGCCGCCCAGGGCCGTATCACCACCAGTGGCCAACACCTCAAAGACACCGCCAGTCAGGCGCAGGATTGAAATATCAAAGGTGCCGCCGCCCAGGTCGTAAATTGCGACCAAGCCTTCGGCATGCTGATCCAAGCCGTAAGCCACGGCAGCAGCGGTCGGCTCGTTGAGCAGACGCAGCACGTTCAGGCCGGCGAGCTTCGCCGCATCCTTGGTGGCTTGGCGCTGAGCGTCATCAAAGTAGGCTGGAACCGTAATTACCGCGCCGACCAGTTCGCCGCCCAAGGTGGTTTCCGCGCGCTGGCGCAGCACCTTGAGGATATCGGCCGACACTTCCACCGGGCTTTTCGGGCCCTGGACGGTGTCGATGAACGGCATGTGCGACTCACCGCCAACAAAGCGGTACGGCAACTGGTCACCCAATTGCTTGACGTCGGACAACCCACGACCCATCAAGCGCTTGACCGACAGCACGGTGTTCAATGGATCGGTAGAGGCTGCCCGCTTGGCCGACTCACCGACTTCGGTGTGATCAGCGTGATAGCGCACTGCCGACGGCAGGATCACCTGGCCATCAGCATCGGGCAGCGGCTCGGACAGGCCGCTGCGCAAGGCGGCGACCAGGGAATTGGTGGTGCCCAAGTCGATTCCGACCGCCAGGCGACGCTGGTGCGGTTGAGGACTTTGGCCGGGTTCGGCGATCTGCAGTAGGGCCATGGTAATCAGGTCTTATCTGTCTTTCAGGCGTGCAACATGGGCAGCGCTGGGTTAATCGTCGAGGCGCTCTTCTAACTGGCGCACTTCGTAGGTGAGCTTGTCGAGGAACTGCATGCGCCGCATCAGGCGTTCTGCCTGCTCACGTTGCGCTGCATCATCCCAACAGGCTGCGAAGCTTTCGTAGAGCGCATCCTGAGCCACTTTCAGACGCCGCTTGAAGACCGCGACACCCGCCAGATCGGCTTCGTCCTGCAAGTCTTCGAGCTCTTCGCGCAACTGCATCTGCTGCATCAGAAAGTCCGGATCATGCACCGTGACTTCCAGCGGCAACTCACCACCATTCATCGCGAGCAGGTAACGCGCGCGCTTGGGGGGGCTTTTGAGCGTCTGATAGGCTTCGTTGAGGCTGGCCGATTGCTCCAGCGCCAGGCGTTGCTCGCGCTCGGAAGCGTCAGCGAAGCGGTCCGGATGCACGCCACGCGCCAATTCACGGTAGCGCGTGGCAAGCTGCTCGAGGTCCAGCCGAAAGCTCGGCTGCAGCTCGAATAAAGCGAAATGACAAGGATTGCCCACAAGTAGCCTCAGATGTTGAAGCTTTCGCCGCAGCCACATTCACCGCGCACGTTGGGGTTGTTGAACTTGAAGCCTTCGTTCAACCCTTCCTTGACGAAATCGAGTTCGGTGCCGTCCAGGTAGGTCAGGCTTTTCGGGTCGATGATCACTTTCTCGCCGTGACTTTCGAACACCTGATCTTCCCCCACCACCTCGTCGACAAACTCCAGCACATAGGCAAGGCCGGAACAGCCCGTGGTGCGAACACCCAGACGAATCCCCTCACCTTTACCGCGCCCATCCAGGGAGCGTCGCACGTGCCGCGCAGCCGCTTCTGTCATGCTGATAGCCATCGTTGACTCCTTACTCGTCGCCAAATGCTTAGATCAAGCCTTTCTTCTGCTTGTAGTCACGAACGGCGGCCTTGATGGCGTCTTCTGCGAGCACGGAGCAGTGGATTTTCACTGGCGGCAGAGCCAGTTCTTCGGCCAGTTGGGTGTTGCTGATAGTCACAGCCTCATCCAGGGTCTTGCCTTTCATCCATTCGGTCGCCAGGGAGCTGGAGGCGATAGCCGAACCGCAGCCGTAAGTCTTGAACTTGGCGTCTTCGATAACGCCCGCCTCATTGACTTTGATCTGCAGGCGCATCACATCGCCGCACGCCGGAGCGCCGACCATGCCGGTGCCGACATCAGGGTCTTCCGCATCCATCTTGCCGACGTTGCGCGGGTTTTCGTAGTGGTCAATGACCTTTTCGCTGTAAGCCATGGTACTGAATCCTCACTCATCAGGGCCGCTCTGGAGCCCTGTAAAAACGCCTGCGTTTTCCGCCACGTTCCTACAGAGCCGGGGTGGCGGCTTCTATAGTTAGTGTGCCGCCCACTCGATCTTGGAAATATCGATGCCGTCTTTGTACATATCCCAGAGCGGCGACAAGGTGCGCAGCTTGGTGACGGCCTCGCAGACTTTCTGCGCGGCGTAGTCGACTTCTTCTTCGGTGGTGAAACGGCCAAACGTAAAGCGGATCGAGCTGTGCGCCAGTTCGTCGTTGCGGCCAAGGGCGCGCAGCACGTAGGACGGCTCAAGGGAGGCCGAGGTGCAGGCCGAACCGGACGAAACCGCCAGGTCCTTGAGCGCCATGATCAGCGACTCGCCTTCGACGTAGTTGAAGCTCAAATTCAGGTTGTGCGGTACACGGGCAGTCATGCTGCCATTGATGTACAGCTCTTCAAGGTTTTCGACCTGCTTGTAGAAGCGATCGCTCAGAGCCTTGATGCGCACGTTTTCGGCAGCCATGTCTTCCTTGGCTACGCGGAATGCTTCGCCCATACCAACGATCTGGTGGGTCGCCAGGGTGCCCGAACGCATGCCGCGCTCGTGACCGCCGCCGTGCATGGTGGCTTCGATGCGCACGCGAGGTTTGCGGCTCACGTACAGGGCACCGATGCCTTTAGGACCGTAGGTTTTGTGCGCCGAGAACGACATCAGGTCGACTTTCAGCTTCGACAGGTCGATGTCGACCTTGCCGGTGGACTGAGCAGCGTCGACGTGCAGCAACACACCTTTGGAGCGGGTCAGCTCGCCGATGGCCACGATGTCGTTGATGGTGCCGATTTCGTTGTTCACGTGGATCACGGAAACCAGGATGGTGTCATCACGCATCGCCGCTTCGATCATCGCCGGCGTCACGATACCGTCGGTGGTCGGCTCGAGGTAGGTGACTTCGAACCCCTCACGCTCCAATTGGCGCATGGTGTCGAGGACCGCCTTGTGCTCGATCTTGGTGGTGATCAGGTGCTTGCCTTTGGTCGCGTAGAAATGCGCGGCGCCCTTGATTGCCAGGTTGTCGGATTCGGTAGCACCGGAGGTCCAGACGATTTCGCGTGGGTCGGCACCCACTAAGTCAGCGACTTGGCGACGAGCGTTTTCAACCGCTTCTTCGGCTTTCCAGCCGAATACGTGGGAACGGGACGCCGGGTTGCCGAAGTTTCCGTCAACCAGCAGGCATTCGCTCATCTTTTGCGCGACACGCGGATCAACCGGGGTGGTCGCTGAGTAATCAAGGTAAATCGGCAATTTCATGGACTTTCTCCTAAATCAGGCTGGCTGGCGTGCCGTTAGCTCTTCGGCTGTCACTCGACGGCGGACGCTTCAATCTTGTCCAGGCGCGGCGCCTTGGTGTTGCAACGGCGCTGGTCCTGACGCTGGGCTACTTCTTGCACCTCACGGCGAGTCACAAGATCAGCCAAGCTGATACCACTCAAAAACTCATGGATCTGCAGGCTCAAGTCACACCACAAGTGGTGGGTCAGGCAGGTGTCGCCAGCGTGGCAATCACCCAAACCCTGGCATTTGGTGGCATCGACGGATTCGTTGACCGCGTCGATCACCTGGGCCACCTGGATACCCTGCATATCGCGGGACAGTTGATAGCCGCCACCCGGTCCACGCACGCTGGAGACCAGATTGCTGCGGCGCAATTTGGCGAACAGCTGTTCGAGGTAGGACAGGGAAATGCCTTGGCGCTCGGAGATATCGGCCAGGGACACCGGCCCAGTTTGCGCGTGCAAAGCCAAATCAAGCATGGCGGTCACCGCGTATCGGCCTTTTGTAGTCAGTCTCATGGACAAGTACCAAGGTGTTTCAGAATGGGAGCAAGTATGCGATTCCCGAGTATTTAAGTCAACTATAAGACCTAGTACTTTAGTCAGGATTAGCCGTAAAAAGGGCGCGCAAATAATATCAGGATGGGGTCGGGACGAACAGCGGGAACACGGCCGAGCAGGAATTCCGAGACCAATGGAGATCAACATGCGTGAGGGGGCTTGCTCGCGATAGCGACGGATCAGTCAATGTATTGGGTGACTGAACCACCGCTATCGGGGGCAAGCCCCCTCCCACAGGGTATTTCGGCTGATCGTGAGACTTCAGCCGACCTTGGTGGCGGCTTCGTCTTTGATCTCGGCGAAGTCCTCTTCGCGCAGCGAAGGCAGGTCTTTCGCACAATAGCTGCTGCCCAACTCCTTCAGAGCACCACACATGCCGTCCAGCTTGCCATCTACCGCCTGCAGGTGATCAAGCAACTGGCCGATGGCACGAGCCACCGGGTCGGGCATGTCTTCGCTGACGCCGTAGGCATCGAAGCCGATCTTCTCGGCCATAGCCTTGCGCTTGGCTTCCTGCTCATCACCGACTTCCGGCTTGACGATGATCCGCCCTGGAATCCCAACCACGGTTGCCCCGGGCGGCACGGCTTTGGTCACCACTGCATTGGAGCCGACCTTGGCCCCAGCCCCCACAGTGAACGGGCCAAGCACCTTGGCGCCCGCCCCTACCACCACGCCGTTTTCCAGGGTCGGGTGGCGCTTGCCTTTATTCCAACTGGTACCGCCAAGGGTCACGCCCTGGTACAGGGTCACGTCATCGCCGATTTCGGCGGTCTCGCCAATGACGATGCCCATACCGTGGTCGATGAAGAAGCGGCGGCCGACCTTGGCGCCCGGGTGAATCTCGATGCCGGTCAACCAGCGCCCAAAGTTGGACACCACCCGCGCCAGCCATTTCCAACCCATGCCCCACAAGGCACCGGACAGCCGATGAATCCAGATCGCATGCATGCCCGGGTAGCAAGTCAGCACTTCAAAGGCATTGCGCGCCGCCGGGTCCCGGTGGAAAACACTCTGGATATCTTCTCGCAAACGCTCGAACATTTTTAATCCTTCCGCTTAAGAAGCTCGCCACGGGCCGCTTTCTGGGTTTCCGTGAGGATGCCACGCAATATATTCATTTCCGCTCGACTGACCGAGCTGCGTCCGTACAGGCGACGCAGGCGCGCCATCAAGTGCCGGGGTTTTTCCGGATCGAGGAATTCAATGGCCACCAGGGTTTGCTCCAGGTGCTCATAGAACCGCTCCAGCTCGTCCATGGTGGCCAACTCGCCACTTTTGGTCGATGCCACTTCATCCTTCTCGACCTTGCTCGGCTGCCCTTCAGCGGCCAGCCAGGCCATGCGCACTTCGTAACTCAACACCTGCACCGCTGCCCCGAGGTTCAGCGAGCTGAACTCGGGGTCTGATGGAATATGCACGTGATAATGACATCGCTGCAGCTCTTCGTTGGTCAGGCCGGAGTCTTCACGACCGAACACCAGGGCGATTTCAGCGCCGCCGGCGGCTTCCTCCACCACTTTGGTCCCGCACTCACGCGGATCGAGCAATGGCCAAGGGATTCGACGGTCGCGGGCGCTGGTGCCAAGCACCAGGTTGCAGCCGACCAATGCATCTTCCAGGGTGGCGACGACCTGGGCATTTTCAAGGATGTCATTGGCGCCAGAGGCACGGGCATCGGCCTCGTGGTGCGGGAACACGCGCGGCTCGACCAGCACCAGGCGCGTCAGCCCCATGTTTTTCATAGATCGGAAGAGCGTCGTGTAGGGAAAGAGTGTTCGCAGGGTGTAGA
>ERZ1463034.77-NODE-77-length-32375-cov-79.360613_pt1 | contig 32375 bp, 35 predicted proteins | sample MGYA00564480_ERZ1463034 | MGnify/ENA primary metagenome ERZ1463034 (study PRJEB39244, sample SAMEA3635122) | Helicobacter pylori | study: EMG produced TPA metagenomics assembly of PRJEB11511 data set (Assembly of a 5300-year-old Helicobacter pylori...
CCACCAGCAACCAATTGGAAGCGCTGGTCGAGATCTATCGCATGATGCGTCCTGGTGAGCCACCGACCAAAGATGCAGCCGAAACGCTGTTCAACAACCTGTTCTTCAGCCCTGAGCGCTATGACCTGTCTGCAGTCGGTCGGATGAAGTTCAACCGTCGTATCGGTCGTACCGAGATCGAAGGTTCGGGTGTGTTGTGCAAAGAAGATATCGTCGCCGTCCTGAAGACGCTGGTTGATATCCGTAACGGGAAAGGCATCGTCGATGACATCGACCACTTGGGTAACCGTCGTGTTCGTTGTGTTGGCGAAATGGCCGAAAACCAGTTCCGCGTTGGCCTGGTACGTGTAGAGCGTGCGGTCAAAGAGCGTCTGTCGATGGCGGAAAGCGAAGGTCTGATGCCTCAAGACCTGATCAACGCCAAGCCAGTCGCAGCCGCGGTCAAAGAGTTCTTCGGTTCCAGCCAGCTTTCGCAGTTCATGGACCAGAACAACCCGCTGTCCGAGATCACCCACAAGCGTCGTGTCTCTGCACTCGGCCCTGGTGGTTTGACTCGTGAACGTGCCGGCTTCGAAGTTCGTGACGTACACCCGACTCACTATGGTCGTGTATGCCCGATTGAAACGCCGGAAGGTCCGAACATTGGTCTGATCAACTCCTTGGCTGCCTATGCGCGTACCAACCAGTACGGCTTCCTCGAAAGCCCGTACCGTGTGGTTAAAGACGCACTGGTGACTACCGAAATCGTGTTCCTCTCGGCTATCGAAGAAGCGGATCACGTTATCGCTCAGGCTTCGGCCACGATGAACGACACCGGTCACCTGATCGACGAATTGGTTGCGGTACGTCACCTCAACGAATTCACCGTCAAGGCGCCTGAAGACGTGACGCTGATGGACGTTTCGCCGAAGCAGGTAGTTTCGGTAGCGGCCTCGCTGATCCCGTTCCTCGAGCATGACGACGCCAACCGTGCGTTGATGGGTTCGAACATGCAGCGTCAGGCGGTACCGACCCTGCGTTCCGACAAGCCGCTGGTCGGCACCGGGATGGAGCGTAACGTTGCCCGTGACTCCGGTGTTTGCGTCGTGGCTCGTCGTGGCGGCGTGATCGACTCGGTCGATGCCAGCCGTATCGTGGTTCGTGTTGCTGATGACGAAGTTGAAACCGGTGAAGCTGGTGTAGACATCTACAACCTGACCAAATACACCCGTTCCAACCAGAACACCTGCATCAACCAGCGTCCGCTGGTGAGCAAGGGTGATCGGGTTGAGCGTAGCGACATCATGGCTGACGGTCCGTCCACCGATATGGGTGAGCTGGCTCTGGGTCAGAACATGCGCATCGCATTCATGGCGTGGAACGGTTACAACTTCGAAGACTCCATCCTCCTGTCCGAGCGTGTTGTTCAAGAAGACCGTTTCACCACGATCCACATTCAGGAACTGACCTGTGTGGCTCGTGACACCAAGCTTGGGCCTGAAGAGATCACTGCAGACATCCCGAACGTGGGTGAAGCTGCACTGAACAAGCTTGATGAAGCCGGTATCGTTTATGTCGGTGCTGAAGTCGGCGCTGGCGACATTCTGGTCGGTAAGGTCACTCCGAAAGGCGAGACCCAGCTGACACCAGAAGAAAAACTGTTGCGTGCGATCTTCGGTGAGAAGGCGAGCGACGTTAAGGACACTTCCCTGCGCGTACCTACGGGTACCAAGGGCACTGTCATCGACGTTCAGGTCTTCACTCGTGACGGTGTTGAGCGTGATGCTCGTGCTCTGTCCATCGAGAAGATCCAGCTCGACGAAATCCGTAAGGACTTGAACGAAGAGTTCCGTATCGTCGAAGGCGCTACGTTCGAACGTCTGCGTTCCGCTTTGGTAGGCCGTACGGCTGAAGGCGGCGCAGGTCTGAAGAAGGGTCAGGACATCACCGACGAAATTCTCGACGGTCTCGAGCATGGTCAGTGGTTCAAACTGCGCATGGTTGAAGATGCTCTGAACGAGCAGCTCGAGAAGGCTCAGGCTTACATCGTTGATCGTCGCCGTCTTTTGGATGACAAGTTCGAAGACAAGAAACGCAAGCTGCAGCAGGGCGATGACCTGGCACCTGGCGTTCTGAAGATCGTCAAGGTTTACCTGGCAATCCGCCGTCGCATCCAGCCGGGTGACAAGATGGCTGGTCGTCACGGTAACAAAGGTGTGGTCTCCGTGATCATGCCAGTTGAAGACATGCCGCACGATGCCAATGGCACACCGGTCGATATCGTCCTCAACCCGCTGGGCGTACCTTCGCGTATGAACGTCGGTCAGATCCTTGAAACCCACCTGGGCCTTGCTGCCAAGGGCTTGGGTGAGAAGATCAACCGTATGCTTGAAGAGCAGCGTAAAGTCGCAGACTTGCGCAAGTTCCTCAACGAGATCTACAACGAAATCGGCGGTCGCCAGGAAAATCTGGAAGACTTCACCGACAAGGAAATCCTGGATCTCGCGAAGAACCTTCGCAACGGCGTGCCAATGGCAACTCCGGTGTTCGACGGTGCCAAGGAAAGCGAAATCAAGGCAATGCTTAAACTGGCTGATATGCCAGAAAGCGGCCAGATGCAGCTGTTCGACGGTCGTACCGGCAACAAATTCGAGCGCCCGGTAACAGTTGGCTACATGTACATGCTGAAGCTGAACCACTTGGTGGACGACAAGATGCACGCGCGTTCCACTGGTTCTTACAGCCTGGTTACCCAGCAGCCGCTGGGTGGTAAGGCTCAGTTCGGTGGTCAGCGTTTCGGGGAGATGGAAGTGTGGGCGCTGGAAGCATACGGCGCGGCTTACACTCTGCAAGAAATGCTCACAGTGAAGTCGGACGATGTGAACGGTCGGACCAAGATGTACAAAAACATCGTGGACGGCGATCACCGTATGGAGCCGGGCATGCCCGAGTCCTTCAACGTGTTGATCAAAGAAATTCGTTCGCTCGGTATCGATATCGATCTGGAAACCGAATAACACGTGACGCGAATTGGGAGCAGGGCTGTATTGCCTGCTCCCTGCTCCGCCAGGAGGAAAGGCCTTGAAAGACCTACTGAATTTGCTGAAAAACCAGGGTCAAGTCGAAGAGTTCGACGCCATCCGTATTGGATTGGCATCGCCTGAGATGATCCGTTCGTGGTCGTTCGGTGAAGTTAAAAAACCGGAAACCATCAACTACCGTACGTTCAAACCTGAGCGTGACGGCCTGTTCTGCGCCAAGATCTTTGGCCCGGTAAAGGATTACGAGTGCCTGTGCGGTAAGTACAAGCGCTTGAAGCATCGTGGTGTGATCTGCGAGAAGTGCGGCGTAGAAGTCGCGCTGGCAAAAGTTCGTCGCGAGCGTATGGCTCACATCGAACTGGCCTCGCCAGTTGCCCACATCTGGTTCCTGAAGTCCCTGCCGTCCCGTATCGGCTTGCTGATGGACATGACCCTGCGTGATATCGAACGCGTTCTCTATTTCGAGAGCTATGTCGTTATCGATCCAGGCATGACCACCCTTGAAAAGGGTCAACTGCTCAACGACGAGCAGTACTTTGAAGCACTCGAAGAGTTCGGCGATGACTTCGACGCCCGTATGGGTGCTGAAGCTGTCCGTGAACTGCTGCACGCTATCGACTTGGAACACGAGATTGGCCGTCTGCGCGAAGAAATTCCGCAAACCAACTCCGAAACCAAAATCAAGAAGCTGTCCAAGCGCTTGAAGTTGATGGAAGCCTTCCAGGGTTCCGGCAACCTTCCTGAGTGGATGGTGCTGACCGTTCTGCCGGTTCTGCCGCCAGATCTGCGTCCTTTGGTTCCGCTTGACGGTGGTCGTTTCGCGACGTCCGACCTCAACGATCTGTATCGTCGAGTGATCAACCGTAACAACCGCTTGAAGCGCCTGCTTGATCTGTCCGCACCGGACATCATCGTGCGCAACGAAAAGCGTATGTTGCAGGAAGCGGTCGATGCCTTGCTCGACAACGGCCGTCGTGGCCGTGCCATTACTGGTTCGAACAAGCGTCCTCTGAAGTCCCTGGCTGACATGATCAAGGGTAAGCAAGGTCGTTTCCGTCAGAACTTGCTCGGTAAGCGTGTTGACTACTCGGGTCGTTCGGTAATTACCGTAGGCCCGGCTCTGCGTCTGCACCAGTGCGGTCTGCCAAAGAAAATGGCTCTCGAGCTGTTCAAGCCGTTCATTTTCGGTAAGTTGGAAATGCGTGGCCTCGCCACCACCATCAAAGCCGCGAAGAAAATGGTTGAGCGCGAGTTGCCAGAGGTTTGGGACGTTCTCGCTGAAGTGATTCGCGAACACCCGGTTCTCCTCAACCGTGCACCGACTCTTCACCGTCTGGGTATCCAGGCGTTTGAACCGGTTCTGATCGAAGGTAAAGCTATTCAGCTTCACCCGTTGGTCTGTGCTGCGTACAACGCCGACTTCGACGGCGACCAAATGGCCGTTCACGTACCGCTGACGCTGGAAGCCCAGCTCGAAGCGCGTGCGCTGATGATGTCGACCAACAACATCCTGTCGCCAGCCAACGGTGAGCCAATCATCGTTCCGTCGCAGGACGTTGTATTGGGTCTGTACTACATGACGCGTGAAGCGATCAACGCCAAGGGCGAAGGTCGTGTGTTCGCGGATCTGCAGGAAGTTGACCGTGTGTTCCGTGCCGGCGAAGCCGCGCTGCATGCCAAAGTCAAAGTCCGCATCCACGAAACCGTCAATGATCGTGATGGTGGCAGCGTCAAGAACACCCGTATCGTCGACACAACCGTCGGCCGTGCGCTGTTGTTCCAAGTGGTTCCGGCCGGCCTGTCGTACGACGTGGTCAACCAGCCGATGAAGAAAAAAGCGATCTCCAAACTGATCAACCAGTGCTACCGCGTGGTTGGTTTGAAAGAGACCGTTATTTTCGCTGACCAATTGATGTATACCGGTTTTGCCTACTCGACTATTTCGGGTGTTTCCATTGGTGTTAACGACTTCGTTATCCCTGATGAAAAAGCTCGCATCATCGACGCTGCGACCGAAGAAGTTAAAGAGATCGAAAGTCAGTACGCCTCAGGCCTGGTAACCCAGGGCGAGAAGTACAACAAGGTGATCGACCTTTGGTCCAAGGCCAACGACGAAGTTTCCAAGGCGATGATGTCGAACCTCTCGAAAGAGAAAGTCATCGACCGTCATGGCGTCGAAGTTGATCAGGAATCCTTCAACTCGATGTACATGATGGCTGACTCCGGCGCACGGGGTTCCGCTGCACAGATTCGTCAGCTCGCAGGTATGCGTGGCTTGATGGCCAAGCCGGATGGCTCGATCATCGAAACGCCGATCACTGCGAACTTCCGTGAAGGTTTGAGCGTACTTCAGTACTTCATCTCCACTCACGGTGCTCGTAAAGGTTTGGCGGATACCGCGTTGAAAACTGCGAACTCCGGTTATCTGACTCGTCGTCTGGTAGACGTGGCTCAGGATCTGGTGGTTACAGAAGTCGACTGCGGTACCGAGCACGGTCTGCTGATGACGCCGCACATTGAAGGCGGCGACGTCGTTGAGCCATTGGGTGAGCGCGTACTGGGTCGAGTTATCGCCCGTGACGTGTTCAAGCCGGGTACCGATGATGTCATCGTTCCTGCAGGCACCCTGGTTGACGAGAAGTGGGTTGAGTTCATCGAGCTGAACAGCATCGATGAAGTGATCGTACGTTCGCCAATCAGCTGCGAAACTCGTTTCGGTATCTGCGCCAAGTGCTACGGTCGTGACCTGGCTCGCGGGCATCAGGTGAACATCGGTGAAGCTGTCGGCGTAATCGCTGCGCAGTCGATCGGTGAGCCGGGTACTCAGCTGACCATGCGTACGTTCCACATCGGTGGTGCGGCAAGCCGGACCTCTGCTGCTGACAGCGTTCAGGTGAAGAATGGCGGTACTGTCCGCCTGCACAACCTGAAGCACGTTGAGCGAGTTGATGGTTGCCTGGTTGCAGTGTCTCGTTCTGGTGAACTGGCTATTGCTGATGACTACGGTCGTGAGCGTGAGCGTTACAAGCTGCCGTACGGTGCTGTGATTTCGGTGAAGGAAGGCGACAAGGTCGACGCTGGCGCAATCGTGGCCAAGTGGGATCCGCACACTCACCCAATCGTCACCGAGATGAAAGGTACCGTGACCTACGTGGGCATGGAAGAAGGCATCACGATCAAGCGTCAGACAGACGAATTGACCGGTATGACCAACATCGAAGTACTCGACGCCAAAGACCGTCCAGCTGCCGGTAAGGACATCCGTCCTGCCGTTAAGATGGTCGGTGTGGATGGCAAGGATCTGCTGCTGCCAGGTACCGACGTACCGGCTCAGTACTTCCTGCCGGCTAACGCCCTGGTCGGTGTTGCGGATGGTGTGCAGGTTGCGATCGGTGATGTTATCGCCCGTATCCCGCAAGAGACTTCGAAAACCCGTGACATCACCGGTGGTCTGCCGCGTGTTGCCGACTTGTTCGAAGCGCGTCGTCCGAAAGAAGCCTCCATTCTGGCTGAGGTCAGCGGCACCATCGCGTTCGGTAAAGAGACCAAAGGCAAGCGCCGTCTGGTCATTACCCCGAACGATGGCAGCGACTTGTACGAAGAGCTGATTCCAAAGTGGCGTCACCTGAACGTCTTCGAAGGCGAGCAAGTGAACCGCGGTGAAGTCATCTCCGACGGCCCGAGCGATCCACACGATATCCTGCGTCTGCTGGGTGTGAGTGCGCTGGCCAAGTACATCGTTAACGAGATCCAAGACGTTTATCGTCTGCAAGGCGTGAAAATCAACGATAAGCACATCGAAACGATTCTTCGTCAGATGCTGCGTAAAGTTGAGATCGCCGAGTCTGGCGATTCAACCTTCATCAAGGGCGACCAGATGGAGTTGACGCATGTTCTGGTCGAGAACGAGCGCCTGAGCGCGGACGAGAAATTCGTTTCCAAGTTCACTCGTGTGTTGCTGGGTATCACCAAGGCATCGTTGTCCACCGAGTCGTTCATCTCCGCAGCCTCCTTCCAGGAGACAACGCGGGTACTGACCGAAGCGGCTGTAACCGGCAAGCGCGACTACTTGCGCGGCCTGAAAGAAAACGTGGTCGTGGGTCGTTTGATCCCGGCCGGTACCGGTCTGGCTTATCACAGCGAGCGCAAACGTCGCCGTGAAGCAGACAAACCGTTGCGTGTTAGCGCCAGTGAAGTCGAAGCTGCACTGACCGAAGCGTTGAACTCAAGCGGTAATTAAGATTGAAGCCCTGGCCCTCCCGGCCAAAAGGCAATGGCGTTATGCTGTTGTCTTCATGGTCGGGGAGGTTGGGGCTTTGTCTTGACTGGGGGCAGGATCCTCTTTAGACTCTTGTACCCCTAAATTTGGCGGGACTCGTGTCCTGCCATTTTGCTTTTCTTGTAAGACAATAGCGTCGCAAGACAACAGTGGAGCTAGTAGATGGCAACTATCAACCAGCTGGTACGTCAGCCGCGTAAGCGTATCGTCGAGAAATCCGACGTACCTGCGCTGCAGAACTGCCCGCAACGTCGTGGCGTATGCACCCGTGTGTATACAACTACGCCGAAAAAACCAAACTCGGCACTGCGTAAAGTATGCCGTGTGCGCCTGACCAACGGTTTCGAGGTTTCCTCGTACATCGGTGGTGAAGGTCACAACCTGCAAGAGCACAGCGTCGTACTGATTCGTGGCGGTCGTGTAAAAGACTTGCCAGGTGTTCGTTACCACACCGTTCGCGGCTCCCTGGATACTTCCGGCGTTAAAGGTCGTAACCAAGGTCGTTCGAAATACGGTACCAAACGTCCGAAGTAATCGGCCGTTTTTTGCGATAAATTGCAGATTTCTATTTTTCTGAGTCGATAAGAGTAAGGTCGGGCGCACCTCGCAAGAGCGCTGTGGTCCCGAGCTAACCTGAAGACCGTTTGAGGGCTTATCCATGCCAAGAAGACGCGTAGCAGCCAAGCGCGATGTGCTTGACGATCCAAAATACGGCAGCCAGATTCTGGCCAAGTTCATGAACCACGTGATGGAAAGCGGCAAGAAAGCCGTTGCCGAGCGTATCGTTTATGGCGCGCTGGAAAAGGTTAAAGAACGCAAGAACAGCGACCCCCTGGAAATCTTCGAGAAAGCTCTCGACGCCATCGCTCCGCTGGTCGAAGTGAAGTCGCGCCGTGTAGGCGGTGCTACTTACCAGGTTCCGGTCGAAGTTCGTCCGTCCCGTCGTAACGCCCTGGCAATGCGCTGGTTGGTAGACTTCGCGCGCAAGCGTGGCGAAAAGTCTATGGCTCTGCGTTTGGCTGGCGAATTGATGGACGCTGCTGAAGGTAAAGGTGCTGCAGTTAAGAAGCGTGAAGACGTGCACCGTATGGCTGAAGCCAACAAGGCTTTCTCGCACTACCGCTTCTAATTTCGGCATCACTAATTTTGCGAGGGCTTTATGGCTCGTACTACTCCGATTAACCGCTACCGTAACATTGGTATCGTAGCTCACGTGGATGCTGGTAAAACCACCACCACCGAGCGCGTCCTTTTTTACACTGGCGTAAACCACAAAATGGGCGAGGTGCATGATGGCGCCGCGACCATGGACTGGATGGTGCAGGAGCAGGAGCGTGGTATCACTATCACCTCCGCTGCAACCACGGCCTTCTGGTCGGGTTCTGCCAAGCAGTTCGACAAGTATCGCTTCAACATCATCGACACCCCTGGCCACGTTGACTTCACTATTGAAGTAGAGCGTTCGCTGCGCGTACTTGATGGCGCTGTCGTTGTGTTCTGTGGCACTTCGGGTGTTGAGCCTCAGTCGGAAACCGTATGGCGTCAAGCCAACAAATACGGTGTTCCGCGTCTTGTTTACGTAAACAAGATGGACCGTGCGGGTGCTAACTTCCTGCGCGTTGTCGCTCAGATCAAGCAGCGCCTGGGTCACACTCCAGTCCCTATTCAGCTCGCTATTGGCGCTGAAGATAACTTCCAGGGTCAGATCGATCTGATCAACATGGAAGCGGTCTACTGGGATGATGCTGACAAGGGCATGGCTCCACGCCGCGAAGCAATTCCGGCGGACATGCTTGAGCTGGCTGAAGAGTGGCGCGGCAACATGGTAGAGGCTGCGGCCGAAGCCACTGAAGAGTTGATGAACAAGTACCTCGAAGGTGAAGAGCTCACCATCGAAGAGATCAAGTCTGCTCTGCGTCAGCGTACTATCGCTGGTGAGATCGTTCTTGCTGTCTGCGGTTCTTCGTTCAAGAACAAGGGCGTTCCCCTGGTTCTAGACGCCGTTATCGATTTCCTGCCGGCTCCAGCTGACATTCCAGCCATCAAGGGTTCTGACCCGGATGACGAAGAAGTCGCTATGGAACGTCATGCAAACGACGACGAACCGTTCTCGGCTCTGGCTTTCAAAATTGCTACCGACCCATTCGTGGGTACTCTGACTTTCGTGCGCGTTTACTCGGGCGTGTTGAGCTCCGGCGACGGCGTGATCAACTCGGTCAAGGGCAAGAAAGAGCGCGTTGGTCGTATGGTGCAAATGCATGCGAACACTCGTGAAGAGATCAAGGAAGTACGCGCTGGTGACATCGCGGCCTTGATTGGTATGAAGGACGTCACCACCGGTGACACCCTTTGCTCGAGCGACAAGCCGATCATCCTCGTTCGTATGGACTTCCCGGAACCCGTTATTTCGGTTGCCGTTGAGCCAAAGACTAAGGATGACCAGGAAAAAATGGGTATCGCTCTGGGCAAACTTGCTCAGGAAGATCCATCTTTCCGCGTCAAAACTGATGAAGAGACTGGTCAAACGATCATCTCTGGCATGGGCGAGTTGCACCTGGACATCCTGGTAGACCGGATGCGCCGTGAGTTCAACGTCGAAGCCAACATCGGTAAGCCACAGGTTTCCTATCGTGAAAAAATCACGAAGGCCTGTGAGATCGAAGGCAAGTTCGTTCGCCAGTCCGGCGGTCGTGGTCAGTTCGGCCACTGCTGGATTCGTTTTGCTCCTGCTGACGAAGGTCAGGAAGGTCTGCAATTCGTGAACGAAGTAGTGGGTGGTGTGGTTCCTAAGGAATTCATCCCGGCTATCCAGAAGGGTATCGAAGAGCAGATGAAGAACGGCGTTGTTGCCGGCTATCCGCTGATCGGCCTGAAGGCTACTGTGTTCGATGGTTCTTACCATGACGTCGACTCCAACGAGATGGCGTTTAAGGTGGCTGCTTCCATGGCGACCAAGCAGTTGGCCACTAAAGGTGGTGGTGTTCTGCTTGAGCCGGTCATGGCTGTAGAGGTTGTTACACCTGAGGACTATATGGGTGACGTGATGGGCGACTTGAATCGTCGTCGCGGCATGATCTTGGGTATGGAAGATACGGTTTCCGGCAAAGTGATTCGCGCCGAGGTTCCGTTGGGTGAGATGTTCGGTTATGCGACCGACGTCCGTTCCATGTCTCAGGGTCGCGCGAGCTACTCTATGGAATTCAAAAAATACGATGTAGCTCCGGCGCATATCGTCGAAGCTGTCACTAAAAAACAAGGCTGATTCAGCCCCTTTAGGCTAGGAGTTAATTGTCGTGGCTAAAGAAAAATTTGAACGTACCCTCCCGCACGTCAACGTTGGCACCATTGGTCACGTTGACCATGGCAAAACCACTCTGACTGCTGCTCTGACTCGAGTGGCTGCAGAAGCGTTTGGTGGTAAAGCAGCTGATTTCGGCAGCATCGATAGCGCGCCGGAAGAAAAGGCTCGTGGTATCACCATCAACACTGCTCACGTTGAATACCACACCAAGATCCGTCACTACGCTCACGTTGACTGCCCAGGTCACGCTGACTATGTGAAGAACATGATCACCGGTGCTGCGCAGATGGACGGCGCTATCCTGGTTTGCTCGGCAGCTGATGGTCCTATGCCTCAGACTCGCGAGCACATCCTGTTGTCCCGTCAGGTAGGTGTTCCGTACATCGTTGTTTACCTGAACAAGGCTGACTTGGTAGACGACGCTGAGCTGTTGGAACTGGTTGAGATGGAAGTGCGCGATCTGCTGAGCACTTACGACTTCCCAGGTGACGATACTCCAATCATTATCGGTTCCGCGCGTATGGCGCTGGAAGGTCTGGACGATAACGAAATGGGTACCACTTCGGTTCTTAAGCTGCTTGAGACTCTGGACAGCTACATCCCAGATCCAGTGCGTGCGATCGACAAGCCGTTCCTGATGCCAATCGAAGACGTGTTCTCGATCTCTGGTCGTGGCACCGTGGTAACAGGTCGTATCGAGCGTGGGATCATCAAGATCCAGGAATCGATCGAGATCGTTGGTCTGCGTGACACCGTCACCACTACCTGCACCGGCGTTGAAATGTTCCGTAAGCTGCTCGACGAAGGTCGTGCTGGCGAGAACTGCGGCGTGCTGTTGCGCGGTACCAAGCGTGAAGACGTTGAGCGTGGCCAGGTTCTGGTCAAGCCGGGTTCGGTTAAGCCGCACACCACGTTCACCGCAGAAGTTTACGTTCTGAGCAAAGAAGAAGGCGGCCGTCATACTCCGTTCTTCAAAGGCTACCGTCCACAGTTCTACTTCCGTACAACTGACGTGACCGGTAACTGCGAATTGCCAGAAGGCGTTGAAATGGTAATGCCAGGTGATAACATTCAAATGACTGTTACCCTGATCAAAACCATCGCGATGGAAGAAGGTCTGCGTTTCGCCATTCGTGAAGGCGGTCGTACCGTCGGCGCTGGCGTAGTAGCCAAGATCCTCGCGTAAGCGTTGATTGATAAAAGGGCCCCCGCTTGCGGGGGCTTTTTTATTGGGTTGACACTAGGTTGGGCCGTCTATAGAATTGCGCCTCCTTTTAACGGGCGTATTGCGTCCGGTGGGAATAGCAGCTGGGAGTCTGAAATCCAATGCAAAATCAGCAAATCCGTATCAGGTTGAAGGCTTTTGACCATCGTCTGATCGACCAATCCACCCAGGAAATCGTGGAAACCGCGAAACGTACTGGTGCACAGGTGCGTGGTCCGATTCCACTTCCTACCCGTAAAGAGCGGTTCACTGTTCTGGTTTCTCCGCACGTCAACAAAGACGCGCGCGACCAGTATGAGATCCGTACTCACAAGCGCGTTCTGGACATCGTCCAGCCAACGGATAAAACCGTTGACGCACTTATGAAGCTTGATCTTGCGGCCGGTGTGGAAGTACAGATCAGCCTCGGCTAAGACTCGGGTCTTAGTCGTGTAACGCTCTGAAATGGGCGGCCATAGCGGGTGAAAGCCCCGTACACTCATGAGGTTTACAACATGACTATTGGTGTAGTCGGTCGTAAATGCGGTATGACCCGTATTTTCACCGAAGAAGGTGTCTCCATTCCGGTTACGGTCATTGAGATCGAGCCGAATCGCGTCACCCAGTTCAAAACCGAAGAAACTGATGGCTATCGTGCAGTGCAAGTCACTGTCGGTGTGCGTCGTGCTTCGCGTGTGACTGCTGCTCAAGCAGGTCACTTCGCAAAAGCGAACGTTGCTGCTGGTCGCGGTGTTTGGGAGTTTCGTCTTGAAGAAGGCGACTACCAGGCTGGCGACGTAATCAATGCAGAAATCTTCGCCGCTGGTCAGATGGTCGATGTGACCGGTCAGTCCAAAGGTAAAGGTTTCCAGGGTACGATCAAACGCCACAATTTCCGTGGCCAAGACAATACTCACGGCAACTCCGTATCCCACCGCGTCCCGGGCTCAATCGGCCAGTGCCAGACTCCTGGTCGTGTATTCAAGGGCAAAAAAATGTCCGGTCATATGGGCGCTGAGCGCGTGACCGTGCAGTCCCTGGAAGTGGTGCGCGTGGACGCTGAACGCAATCTGTTGTTGGTCAAGGGTGCTGTTCCTGGCGCTACTGGCGGCAACCTGGTTGTACGTCCGGCAGCCAAGGCTCGCGGTTAAGGGGAAGCTGACATGCAATTAAATGTAAATGACGCTCAGGCGATCGAAGTTTCCGAACTGACGTTCGGCGGCGAGTTCAACGAGACGCTGGTTCACCAAGCAGTCGTGGCCTACATGGCCGGCGGCCGTCAAGGTAGCAAGGCCCAGAAGACCCGTTCAGACGTTTCCGGTGGCGGTAAGCGCCCATGGCGTCAGAAAGGTACTGGTCGTGCTCGTGCCGGTACTATCCGTAGCCCAATCTGGCGTGGCGGCGGTACCACTTTTGCTGCTCGTCCTCAGGATCACTCCCAGAAACTCAACAAGAAGATGTATCGCGCAGCATTGCGCTCCATCCTTGCTGAGCTGGTACGTACTGATCGTCTGGTCGTGGTTCAGGACTTCGTAGTTGAAGCGCCGAAAACCAAAGACCTGCTGAACAAGCTGAATGGCATGGGTCTGACTGATGTCTTGATCGTGTCTGATGCTGTTGATCAGAACCTGTACCTGGCTGCTCGTAACCTGCCGCACGTTGATGTTCGTGACGTACAGGGTTCCGATCCAGTTAGTCTGATCGCATACGACAAGGTGTTGATCACCGTGTCGGCCGTGAAGAAATTCGAGGAGCTGCTGGGATGAACCAGGAACGCGTATTTAAAGTTCTACTCGGCCCGCACGTTTCCGAGAAGGCTACGGTTCTGGCTGACAAGAAAGGCCAGTTCGTTTTCAAGGTTGCTACTGACGCAACCAAGCTGGAAATCAAGAAGGCCGTCGAAAGCCTGTTCAGCGTGAAAGTAGAGCGTGTTACTACCCTGAATGTTCTGGGTAAGAGCAAACGTACTGCTCGCGGTCTGGGCAAGCGTAATGACTGGAAGAAGGCGATTATTTCCCTTCAACCGGGCCAAGATCTCGATTTCAGCAGCAGTGCTGAGTAAGGAAGGGGTGCATCATGGCAATCGTTAAATGCAAACCGACTTCCCCTGGCCGCCGTTTTGTGGTCAAGGTGGTCAACCAGGAGCTGCATAAAGGCGCTCCTCACGCACCGCTGCTCGAGAAGAAATCGAAGACTGGTGGTCGTAACAACAATGGCCGTATTACCACTCGTCACATCGGTGGTGGTCATAAGCAGCATTATCGTTTGGTCGATTTCCGTCGTAACGACAAAGATGGCATCAGTGCCACCGTTGAGCGTATCGAATACGATCCAAACCGTACTGCTCACATCGCCCTGCTGTTGTACGCAGATGGCGAGCGCCGCTACATTATTGCCCCTAAAGGCATTAGTGCTGGCGACCAGCTGATCGCAGGTGCCTTGGCACCGATCAAGCCGGGCAACGCTCTTCAGTTGCGCAACATTCCAGTGGGTAGCACCGTACACGGCATCGAGTTGAAGCCGGGTAAAGGCGCGCAAATCGCTCGTTCCGCTGGTGCTTCTGCTCAGCTGGTAGCGCGTGATGGTGTCTACGTGACCCTGCGTCTGCGCTCTGGTGAAATGCGTAAAGTATTGGCTGAATGCCGTGCAACGCTTGGCGAAGTCTCGAACTCCGAGCACAGCCTGCGTTCGCTGGGTAAAGCTGGTGCCAAACGCTGGCGTGGCGTTCGCCCAACCGTTCGTGGTGTTGCCATGAACCCGGTTGACCACCCACATGGTGGTGGTGAAGGTCGTACCTCTGGTGGTCGTCATCCGGTATCGCCGTGGGGCTTCCCGACTAAGGGCGCGAAGACTCGTGGTAATAAGCGTACCGACAAAATGATCGTCCGTCGTCGCAAGTAAATAGAGGGATACGACAGTGCCACGTTCTCTGAAAAAAGGTCCTTTTATCGATCTTCACCTACTGAAGAAGATCGAAGTGGCGGCGGAAAAGAATGATCGCAAACCAGTTAAGACCTGGTCGCGCCGTTCTATGATTCTGCCGCAAATGGTCGGTTTGACCATTGCTGTGCATAACGGTCGTCAACATGTCCCAGTTCTTGTGAACGAAGACATGGTCGGCCATAAACTAGGCGAGTTTGCCGGTACCCGCACTTATCGTGGGCACGTGGCAGACAAGAAAGCCAAGCGTTAAGGGGTAAGGAACGATGGAAGTAGCCGCTAAGTTGTCGGGCGCTCGAATCTCCGCCCAGAAAGCCCGCTTGGTCGCCGACCAGATCCGCGGGAAGAAGGTGGGCGAAGCGCTCAACCTGTTGGCTTTCAGCAGTAAGAAAGCCGCCGAGATCCTGAAGAAAGTGCTGGAGTCGGCCGTAGCCAACGCCGAGCATAACGAAGGCGCAGACGTTGATGACCTTAAGGTCTCCACCGTTTTCGTCAACGAAGGGCGTTCGCTGAAGCGAATCATGCCGCGTGCCAAAGGCCGCGCTGATCGCATCGTCAAGCGGTCTTGCCATATCACTGTCAAGGTTGCTGACAAGTAACGGAGTCGAAGAGATGGGTCAGAAAGTACATCCCATTGGCATTCGCCTGGGAATCGTCAAGGAGCACACCTCCGTCTGGTACGCAGACGGTCGGACTTATGCGGACTATTTGTTCGCTGATCTGAAGGTGCGCGAGTATCTCCAAGACAAACTAAAAAGCGCGTCCGTAAGCCGTATCGATATCCATCGTCCGGCTCAGACTGCACGTATCACCATCCACACCGCTCGTCCCGGCATCGTGATCGGCAAGAAAGGTGAAGATGTTGAGAAACTGCGTCAGGACCTGACCAAGCAAATGGGTGTGCCTGTGCACATCAATATCGAAGAGATCCGCAAGCCGGAGCTTGACGGTATGCTGGTTGCGCAGAGCGTAGCTCAGCAGCTGGAGCGTCGCGTAATGTTCCGTCGCGCTATGAAGCGCGCTGTTCAGAACGCCATGCGCATTGGTGCCAAAGGCATCAAAATCCAAGTGAGCGGTCGTCTCGGCGGTGCTGAAATCGCACGTACTGAATGGTATCGCGAGGGTCGTGTGCCACTGCACACCCTGCGTGCTGACATCGACTATGCCAACTACGAAGCTCACACCACTTATGGTGTGATCGGTGTAAAGGTTTGGATCTTCAAAGGCGAAGTAATTGGTGGTCGCCAAGAAGAGCTGAAACCACAAGCACCAGCGCCTCGTAAAAAAGCTGCTAAGTAAGGGGTACGCCAAATGTTGCAACCAAAGCGTACGAAGTTCCGCAAGCAGATGACAGGCCACAACCGTGGCTTGGCTCAGCGCGGTAGCAAAGTCAGCTTCGGCGAATATGCGCTGAAGTCTGTTGCTCGTGGTCGTCTCACCGCTCGTCAGATTGAGTCAGCGCGTCGTGCACTGACCCGTCACGTTAAACGTGGCGGCAAAATCTGGATCCGTGTATTCCCGGACAAACCTGTAACCAAAAAGCCACTCGAAGTTCGGATGGGTAAAGGTAAGGGTAACGTTGAGTACTGGGTTGCCCAGATTCAGCCAGGCAAAGTCCTGTATGAAATCGAGGGTGTTACTGAAGAGCTGGCGCGTGAGGCTTTCGCCCTGGCTGCTGCGAAGCTGCCACTCGCCACCTCCTTTGTTAAACGGACGGTGATGTGATGAAAGCGAATGAACTTCGTGAAAAATCAGCACAGCAGCTGAACGAGCAATTGCTCGGCCTGCTGCGCGACCAGTTCAATCTGCGTATGCAGAAAGCAACTGGCCAGTTGGGGCAGTCTCACCTGCTCTCGCAAGTTAAACGTGACATTGCTCGCGTGAAGACTGTGCTTAACCAGCAGGCAGGTAAGTGATCATGGCTGAAGCCGAAAAAACCGTCCGTACGCTGACTGGCCGTGTTGTCAGCGACAAGATGGACAAGACCATCACCGTTCTGATCGAGCGTCGCGTAAAGCACCCGATCTACGGTAAATATGTTAAGCGTTCGACTAAGCTGCACGCGCACGACGAAACCAATCAGTGCCACATCGGCGACAAAGTCACGATTCGTGAAACTCGTCCGCTGGCCAAGACCAAGTCTTGGGCATTGGTTGATATTCTCGAACGCGCTGTGGAAGTCTAAGGACTAGGGGTCGGAGAAATTATATGATTCAGACTCAATCCATGCTCGATGTGGCCGATAACAGCGGCGCACGCCGCGTTATGTGCATCAAGGTGCTGGGTGGCTCCCATCGTCGTTACGCTGGTATCGGTGACATCATCAAAGTGACCGTCAAGGAAGCAATTCCGCGCGGCAAGGTGAAAAAAGGCCAAGTGATGACTGCAGTAGTAGTCCGCACTCGCCATGGTGTTCGTCGTGCTGACGGCTCCATCATCCGCTTTGACGGCAACGCTGCTGTTCTGTTGAACAACAAGCAAGAGCCGATTGGCACCCGTATCTTTGGGCCAGTGACCCGTGAACTTCGTACTGAGAAGTTCATGAAGATCGTCTCGCTCGCCCCAGAAGTGCTGTAAGGAGATCCGACATGCAAAAGATTCGTCGTGACGACGAGATCATCGTGATCGCCGGCAAAGACAAAGGTAAGCGCGGTAAGGTGCTTAAGGTTCTCGTTGACGACCGTCTGGTCGTTGGTGGGCTCAACCTGGTTAAGCGTCATACCAAGCCTAACCCGGCGTCGGGCGTTCAGGGCGGTATCGTCGAGAAAGAAGCGCCATTGCACGCTTCTAACGTCGCCATTTTCAACGGCGCAACCAACAAGGCTGACCGCGTTGGTTTCAAAGTTGAAGACGGCAAGAAAATTCGTGTCTTCAAGTCGACCCAAAAAGCGGTTGATGCTTGAACACTGCTAGGTAGAAGACCATGGCACGACTAAAAGAGATTTACCGGAAGGAAATCGCTCCGAAACTTAAGGAAGAACTTAAGCTTTCGAACGTGATGGAAGTTCCGCGCGTTACAAAGATCACCCTTAACATGGGTCTTGGCGAAGCGGTCGGTGACAAAAAAGTCATCGAGCACGCTGTTGCTGACCTGGAAAAGATCACCGGTCAGAAAGTCGTTGTGACTTACGCTCGGAAATCCATCGCTGGCTTTAAAGTCCGTGAAGGTTGGCCGATCGGCGTTAAAGTCACTCTGCGTCGCGATCGTATGTACGAATTCCTGGATCGTCTGCTGTCGATCTCCCTGCCTCGGGTTCGCGATTTTCGCGGCCTGAATGCCAAGTCCTTCGATGGTCGTGGTAACTACAGCATGGGCGTTAAAGAGCAGATCATTTTCCCGGAAATCGATTACGACAAGATCGATGCTCTTCGCGGTCTGGACATTACCCTGACCACCACTGCTCGTACGGATGACGAGGGTCGCGCATTGCTGCGTGCCTTCAAGTTCCCGTTCCGCAACTGATTGGAGTAGGACAATGGCCAAGATGAGCATGAAAAACCGCGAGCTGAAACGTCAGCTCACGGTTGCCAAGTACGCCAAGAAGCGTGCAGAACTGAAAGCTATCATCGTTGATCTGAACGCAAGTCCAGAAGCACGTTGGGAAGCTCAAGTAGCTCTGCAGAAGCAGCCACGTGACGCAAGCGCTGCGCGCATGCGTAACCGCTGCCGCATCACTGGCCGTCCACACGGCGTCTATCGCAAGTTCGGCCTTGGCCGTAACAAGCTGCGTGAAGCAGCAATGCGTGGCGACGTTCCTGGTCTGGTCAAGGCTAGCTGGTAAGGCGTCCATCTCGTCTCGCACGGGTCAATCTTGTAAAAGATTGGTCTGTGTGAAGCGTGATTTTGAATCAAGCCCCTTTTGGGGCTTGATTCATTTCCGGGGTGTGTCTAGAATGATCGGCTCGCCTGAGCCCGTGCTTTCATTTGCCCGGAGTTTCTCGGCGACAAGCTGTAGCCGCAAGGCTAATTATTTTTGTAACAGGAGCGTCTAGCCCATGAGTATGCAGGACCCGTTAGCGGACATGCTAACTCGTATCCGTAATGCCCAGATGGCTGAAAAGCCCGTCGTAAGCATGCCATCTTCCACGTTGAAGGTAGCTGTAGCCAAAGTCCTCAAGGACGAAGGTTACATTGCGGGTTATCAGATCAGCAGCGAAATCAAACCGCTGCTATCCATCGAGCTGAAGTACTTCGAAGGCCGTCCAGTCATCGAAGAAGTGAAGCGCGTTAGCCGTCCAGGCCTGCGTCAGTACAAGTCCGTCGATGATCTGCCAAAAGTTCGTGGCGGTCTCGGTGTGTCTATCGTCTCCACCAACAAAGGTGTGATGACGGATCGTGCTGCGCGCGCTGCCGGTGTCGGCGGCGAAGTTCTTTGCACAGTGTTCTAAGGGGGGATAAGCATGTCACGCGTAGCTAAGAACCCCGTTAAGTTGCCAGCAGGCGTCGAAGTTAAACTCGTCGGCCAGCAGCTTTCGGTGAAGGGTGCCAAGGGCACTCTAGATCTGAACATCCATTCGTCCATTGAGATTGTTGAAGAAGCTGGTGAGCTGCGTTTCGCTGCTCGCAATGGCGATCAACAGACTCGTGCAATGGCCGGCACCACTCGTGCACTGGTTAACAACATGGTCCAAGGCGTAAGCCAAGGCTTCGAGCGTAAGCTCCAGCTGGTCGGTGTCGGTTATAAAGCGCAAGCAAAAGACAAAGTGCTGTCCCTGGCTCTCGGCTTTTCGCATCCAGTGGAATACGACCTGCCGAATGGCATCACCGCTGAGACTCCCAACCAGACCGATATCTTCATCCGAGGTATCGATAAGCAGTTGGTTGGTCAAGTGGCCGCTGAGATCCGCGACTTCCGCCGTCCTGAGCCGTACAAAGGCAAAGGTGTGCGTTACGCAGACGAAGTCGTCCGCCGTAAAGAAGCCAAGAAGAAGTAGGGCATAGCAAATGACCGTCAAAAAAGTTACCCGACTGCGTCGCGCTCGCAAAGCACGCTTGAAAATGCACGAGCTAGAAGTCGTGCGTCTCTGCGTGTTCCGCTCTTCGCAGCACATTTATGCCCAGGTCATCTCGGCCGACGGCAGCAAAGTCTTGGCGAGCGCCTCGACTTTGGACAAAGAACTGCGTGATGGAGCCACTGGCAACATCGACGCGGCCACTAAGGTTGGCCAGCTGGTCGCTGAGCGTGCGAAAGCCGTAGGCGTCTCGCAAGTGGCTTTTGACCGTTCTGGCTTCAAGTACCACGGCCGCGTCAAGGCGCTGGCTGATGCTGCTCGTGAAGGCGGGCTGGAGTTCTAAGTTATGTCAAATAACGACCAAAAACGCGACGAAGGCTACATTGAGAAGCTGGTTCAAGTGAACCGCGTTGCTAAAACCGTTAAAGGCGGCCGTATCTTCACTTTCACCGCGTTGACCGTGGTGGGTGATGGTAAAGGGCGTGTTGGTTTCGGCCGTGGCAAGTCACGTGAAGTGCCTGCTGCGATCCAGAAAGCAATGGAAGCTGCTCGTCGCAACATGATTCAGGTGGACCTTAACGGTACCACTCTGCAGTACGCAATGAAGTCTGCTCATGGCGCTTCGAAGGTGTACATGCAGCCTGCGTCTGAAGGTACTGGTATCATCGCTGGCGGCGCTATGCGTGCAGTGTTGGAAGTTGCTGGTGTTCAGAACGTACTGGCCAAGTGCTACGGCTCGACTAACCCGGTAAACGTGGTTCACGCCACTTTTAAAGGTTTGAAAGCTATGCAATCTCCTGAATCTATTGCTGCCAAGCGCGGTAAAAGTGTCAAGGAGATCTTCTGATCATGGCTACCGTTAAAGTAACGCTGATCAAAAGCATGACCGGTCGCATCCCTAACCACAAATTGTGCGTTAAGGGTTTGGGTCTGCGTCGCATCGGTCACACTGTAGAAGTGCTGGATACTCCCGAGAATCGCGGGATGATCAACAAGGCTTACTACATGCTGCGAGTCGAGGGTTAATCGATGAAACTCAATGATCTGAGTCCAGCGCCGGGTTCCCGTCGCGAAAAGCATCGTCCGGGCCGTGGTATCGGTAGTGGTTTGGGTAAGACCGGTGGCCGTGGCCACAAAGGTCAGTCCTCCCGCTCCGGTGGCACTATTGCTCCGGGCTTTGAAGGCGGCCAACAGCCGTTGCATCGTCGTCTGCCGAAATTCGGTTTCGTTTCCCTGAAAGCTATGGATCGCGCAGAAGTGCGTTTGTCCGAACTGGCTAAAGTGGAAGGCGACATCGTCACCGTGCAGTCCCTGAAGGATGCCAACGTGATCAACCAAAACGTACAACGTGTGAAAATCATGTTGTCCGGTGAGGTTACTCGCGCTGTCACCATCAAAGGTATCGCAGCCACCAAAGGTGCGCGTGCGGCTATCGAAGCAGCTGGCGGCAAGTTCGAGGAATAAATGGCTAAGCAAGGTGCTCTCTCAGCGCTCAGCAAAGGCGGGTTATCCGAGCTCTGGGCTCGACTGCGTTTTCTACTCCTGGCGATTATCGTCTACCGGATAGGCGCGCACATCCCAGTTCCTGGTATCAACCCGGACCGGCTGGCGGACCTGTTTCGACAGAATGAGGGGACCATTCTTAGCTTGTTCAACATGTTTTCCGGCGGCGCGCTGGAACGGATGAGTATCTTTGCACTGGGGATCATGCCGTACATTTCGGCATCGATCATCATGCAGTTGATGACCGCCGTCAGCCCGCAGTTGGAGCAGTTGAAGAAGGAAGGTGAGGCTGGTCGTCGTAAGATCAGTCAATACACCCGCTATGGCACTGTCGTCCTCGCTCTTGTTCAGGCTATTGGCATGTCCATTGGTCTGGCAGGGCAGGGCGTTGCGTTCACTGGTGACTTTGGCTTCCATTTCGTTGCGGTATCCACGTTTGTGGCTGGCGCGATGTTCATGATGTGGCTGGGTGAGCAGATTACCGAGCGCGGTGTTGGTAACGGTATCTCGATGTTGATTTTTTCGGGTATCGTCGCCGGTCTTCCGAGAGCGATTGGGCAGTCTTTCGAGTCTGCACGTCAGGGTGATATCAACATTTTCGCCTTGGTTGCCATCGGTTTGCTGGCAGTAGCGATTATCGGTTTTGTGGTGTTCATTGAGCGTGGTCAGCGTCGTATTGCCGTTCACTACGCCAAGCGTCAGCAGGGCCGTAAGGTCTTCGCTGCGCAGACTAGCCACTTACCGCTGAAAGTGAATATGGCCGGTGTAATTCCAGCTATTTTCGCGAGCAGCATTTTGCTGTTTCCGGCTTCGTTGGGTGCCTGGTTTGGCCAGTCTGAAGGTATGGGCTGGTTGCAGGACCTCTCGCAGTCGATCGCTCCTGGTCAGCCGTTGAATATTCTGCTGTTTAGTGCAGGGATTATTTTCTTCTGCTTCTTCTATACGGCGTTGATGTTCAATCCGAAAGACGTAGCGGAAAACCTGAAGAAGTCCGGTGCCTTTATTCCGGGCATCCGTCCAGGCGAGCAGTCTGCGCGCTATATTGATGGCGTTCTGACCCGCTTGACCATGTTCGGTGCTCTTTATATGACGGCCGTGTGTCTGCTTCCCCAGTTTCTGGTGGTTGCGGCAAACGTACCGTTCTACCTTGGCGGGACTTCGTTGCTGATCGTCGTAGTGGTTGTGATGGACTTCATGTCCCAAGTACAATCGCACCTCGTTTCGCACCAGTACGAATCCCTGATGAAGAAAGCCAACCTGAAGGGCTACGGTAGCGGCATGCTGCGCTGAAGCACCCATAAGGTTCGAGGAGTTGGTGATGAAAGTTCGTGCATCGGTGAAAAAGCTGTGCCGTAACTGCAAGATTATTCGCCGCGAAGGTGTTGTTCGAGTAATTTGCAGCGCGGAACCACGTCATAAACAGCGCCAAGGCTGAGTGTGATTTGTGCTTAAAGCCCAGCAGCTAGTGCGCTGCTGGGTTGATTATTTGTTATTACAGCGATATTATCTCGCGCCCTATTTCTTGGCTTCCGGGGCGTAGGTAGCTGTCAATTGGAGTCCCACTGAATGGCCCGTATTGCAGGCGTTAACATTCCAGATAACAAGCATACTGTTATCTCGTTGACCTACATCTATGGTGTTGGTCGCACCACTGCACAGAAAATTTGTGCAACCACTGGGGTTAACCCAGCGGTGAAGATCAAAGATCTGAGCGACGAGCAGATTGAACAGCTGCGTGGCGAAGTGGCAAAGTTCACCACTGAAGGTGACCTGCGTCGCGAAATCAACATGAAAATCAAGCGCTTGATGGATTTGGGCTGCTACCGCGGTCTTCGCCATCGTCGTGGTCTTCCAGTACGCGGTCAGCGTACCAAGACCAACGCGCGTACTCGCAAAGGTCCGCGTAAGCCGATCCGCAAGTAATCGCACCAGCGCAACGACAGGAATTTAGTCATGGCAAAACCTGCTGCTCGTCCTCGTAAAAAAGTTAAAAAGACAGTGGTTGATGGCATCGCCCACATCCACGCGTCTTTTAACAACACAATCGTCACCATTACCGATCGTCAAGGTAACGCGCTTTCTTGGGCTACCTCCGGCGGCTCGGGTTTCCGTGGTTCTCGCAAGTCCACCCCGTTCGCTGCTCAAGTAGCTGCTGAACGTGCTGGTCAAGCTGCGCTGGAATACGGCCTGAAGAACCTCGACGTTAACGTCAAGGGTCCAGGTCCAGGTCGTGAGTCCGCTGTCCGTGCTTTGAACGGCTGTGGCTACAAGATCGCCAGTATCACCGACGTGACGCCAATCCCGCACAACGGGTGCCGTCCGCCGAAGAAGCGCCGCGTGTAATCCAGGAGACTGTAAGAAATGGCTCGTTACATTGGTCCAAAATGCAAACTTGCACGTCGTGAAGGCACCGATCTCTTCTTGAAGAGCGGCGTCCGCGCTATCGAATCCAAGTGCAACATCGAAGCAGCCCCAGGTATCCACGGCCAACGCCGCGGTCGCCAATCCGATTACGGCACCCAACTGCGTGAAAAGCAGAAGGTCCGTCGTATTTACGGCGTTCTCGAACGTCAATTCAGCGGTTATTACAAAGAAGCAGCCGGCAAGAAAGGCGCTACTGGTGAGAACCTGCTGCAATTGCTCGAATGCCGTTTGGACAACGTTGTATACCGTATGGGTTTTGGCTCTACTCGTGCCGAATCCCGTCAGCTGGTATCGCATAAATCGGTCAGCATTAACGGCAAAACCGTTAACGTACCGTCCTACCAGGTTCGCCCTGGTGACGTGGTCGCTATTCGCGAGAAGGCAAAGAACCAACTGCGCATTGTCCAAGCTCTCGATCTGTGTGCCCAACGTGGCCGCGTAGAATGGGTAGAAGTAGACACTGAGAAAAAATCTGGCGTCTTCAAAAACGTTCCAGCTCGCAGTGATCTGTCCGCCGACATCAACGAAAGCCTGATTGTCGAGCTCTACTCCAAGTAAGGGCTAGAAAATAGGTGCATCCATGCAGATTTCGGTAAATGAGTTCCTGACACCCCGCCATATTGATGTGCAGGTTGTCAGTCCAACCCGCGCCAAGATCACGCTCGAGCCTCTCGAGCGTGGTTTCGGCCACACCCTGGGCAACGCGTTGCGACGCATCCTGTTGTCCTCAATGCCCGGCTGTGCAGTAGTCGAGGCCGAGATTGACGGTGTACTCCATGAGTACAGCGCCATCGAAGGTGTACAGGAAGACGTAATTGAAATCCTGTTGAACCTTAAAGGTCTGGCTATCAAGCTGCACGGTCGAGACGAAGTTACGCTGACCTTGTCGAAGAAGGGTTCGGGGGTGGTTACCGCTGCCGATATTCAGCTGGATCATGATGTCGAGATCGTTAATCCCGATCACGTAATCGCTAACCTGGCGTCTAACGGCGCCTTGAACATGAAGCTCACCGTAGCTCGTGGTCGTGGTTATGAACCGGCCGATTCGCGTCAGAGCGATGAAGACGAAAGCCGCAGCATTGGTCGCTTGCAGCTTGACTCTTCGTTCAGCCCGGTTCGCCGTATCGCATACGTGGTGGAAAACGCCCGTGTCGAGCAGCGTACTAACCTGGACAAGCTGGTTATTGATCTGGAAACCAACGGTACCCTGGATCCTGAAGAGGCTATTCGCCGCGCTGCAACTATTCTGCAACAGCAGTTGGCTGCGTTCGTCGATCTCAAAGGTGACAGTGAGCCAGTGGTTATCGAACAGGAAGACGAGATCGATCCGATCCTTCTCCGTCCGGTTGACGATCTGGAACTGACTGTACGTTCGGCCAACTGCCTTAAGGCGGAGAACATTTACTACATCGGCGACCTGATTCAGCGCACCGAAGTAGAACTGTTGAAGACTCCGAACCTGGGTAAGAAATCCTTGACTGAAATCAAGGACGTTCTGGCCTCCCGTGGTCTGTCCCTCGGCATGCGCCTCGACAACTGGCCGCCTGCAAGTCTTAAGAAGGACGACAAGGCGACTGCCTGATCGTCGTAATCACCGAACGTTGTGTTTGGTAAGGAATGAACCATGCGTCATCGTAAAAGTGGTCGTCACCTGAGCCGCACCAGCTCACACCGCAAGGCCATGTTTCAAAACATGGCGGTGTCGCTGTTTGAGCACGAGCTGATCAAAACTACACTGCCGAAAGCCAAGGAACTGCGCCGCGTTGCCGAGCCGCTGATCACCCTGGCTAAGACAGACAGCTTGGCTAACCGCCGTCTGGCCTTCGACCGTACTCGTTCGAAAGCCATCGTTGGTAAGCTGTTCAACGACCTGGGCAAGCGTTATGCAACCCGTGAGGGTGGCTACCTGCGCATCCTCAAGTGCGGTTTCCGCACTGGCGACAACGCGCCTATGGCGTACGTCGAACTGGTTGATCGTCCGGTTGGTGGTGTTGTAGAAGCTGCTGAATAAGACGTCAGTCTGTACAAAGAACCGGGCCTAGTGCCCGGTTTTTTGTGTCTGAATGATTAGTAAAATCTATCGATATTTATAATTTAATGAATTTGATGGCGTAACAAAATTGCCCAATACTCCTCTCAAGCCGTTTAGCCGGTTGGACACGTTAGAGAGGAAGATTTCGTATGAGCCTGAATAAAACGATTACGACTGCCAGTGGCGCTCCTGTCGCTGATAACCAAAACTCCCGGTCCGCAGGCCCGCGTGGCCCACTGTTACTCGACGATTTTCACCTGATCGAGAAACTTGCACACTTCAATCGCGAGAATATCCCGGAGCGCCGCGTGCACGCGAAAGGCTCGGGTGCTCACGGTACTTTCACGGTCAATCGCGACATCACTCAGTACACCAGCGCTAAATTGTTTGAGTCCGTGGGCAAGCAGACTCCAATTTTCATGCGCTTCTCTACCGTCGGTGGTGAGCGTGGTTCGGCAGACACCGAGCGCGACCCGCGTGGTTTTTCGATCAAGTTCTATACCGAAGAAGGCAACTGGGACATCGTCGGGAACAACACGCCCGTTTTCTTTATCCGTGACCCACTTAAATTCCCTGACTTCATTCACACCCAAAAACGGTTGCCCCAATCCAACCTGAAAAGCGCGCAAATGATGTGGGACTTCTGGTCGCACTCGCCCGAGGCGCTGCACCAGGTCACGATCCTGTTTTCGGACCGTGGCATTCCGGATGGCTACCGTCACATGCACGGCTTCGGCAGTCACACATACAGCCTGATCAGCGCGACGGGTGAGCGTCATTGGGTCAAATGGCACTACAAGACTAAGCAAGGTATCAAGAACCTGGCACCTGCTGATGCCGCGCGCCTGGCAGGTACTGACCCGGATTACTCCCAGCGCGATCTGTTCTCCGCGATCGAGAAGGGTGACTTCCCGAAATGGCGGGTGTGCATCCAGATCATGACTGAGACTCAGGTGGCCGCCCATCACGAGAACCCGTTTGACGTGACCAAAACCTGGTCGCAGAAAGAGTACCCGCTGATTGAGGTCGGCGAATTGGAGCTGAACCGTAACCCGCAGAACTACTTCGCCGAAGTCGAACAGGCCGCGTTTGCGCCAAGTAATAGGGTGCCTGGTGTTGGTTTGTCGCCTGATCGCATGCTGCAAGGGCGTGTCTTTGCTTACGCTGACGCACAGCGCTATCGGGTCGGTACCAACCACCAGCAATTGCCGATCAATGCGCCAAAGAGCCCGGTTAACAGCTATCAGCGTGATGGCGCCATGAGCTTTGGCAGCAATGGTGGTGGAACGCCTAACTACGAACCCAACAGCTACGCTGACGCCCCTAAGCAGGCCCCGCGTTATGCTGAGCCCGGGTTGGCGCTGAGCGGTGAGGCCACACGTTACGATCATCGTCAGGACGGTGACTACTTCAGCCACGCGGGTGCGCTCTTCAACCTGATGGACGATGCACAGAAAGCACTCTTGATCGGCAACATCGCCGGCGCGATGGCCGGTGTGACGGCTGATGTCGTGCAACGTCAGCTGCAATACTTCTACAAGGCCGATCCTGCGTACGGCGAAGGCGTCGCCAAAGCCCTTGGTGTGCAACTGAACCAGGTCTAAGTTGAAGCGATATACAGAACCGCCCTCAAGGGGGCGGCTTTTCGCATTTGATTGTTCGGCTTTCGCCGTGTTTTCACATTTTCTGGCTTTTTGTGAAGTGACCTCCCCGGCGGGTTGGTTCAAACTACAGCCTTTCAAGCAGGGAGATGAGGGCGATGCAAGGTCACCCGGATGTAATCGATTACCTCAATACGCTGCTGACGGGGGAGCTGTCAGCCCGCGATCAATATTTTATTCATTCGCGGATGTACGAGGACTGGGGCTTCAGCAAGCTCTACGAGCGTATCAACCACGAAATGGAAGAAGAGACCCAGCACGCCGATGCCTTGATGCGCCGGATCCTGATGCTCGAAGGCACGCCGCGCATGCGTCCCGATGATCTGGACATAGGCACCACGGTCCCTGAGATGCTCGCCAGCGATTTGCGCCTTGAGTACAAGGTGCGTGCCGCGCTTTGCAAGGGAATTGAGCTCTGCGAGCTGCACAAGGATTACGTAACCCGCGAAATCCTGCGCATTCAGTTGGCCGATACCGAAGAAGATCACACGTACTGGCTGGAACAGCAGTTCGGCCTGATCAAGTTGATCGGTCTGGAGAATTACCTGCAATCGCAGTTCTGATTCCCGCACCACAGCCATAAAAAAGCCCTGCAGCAGAAAAAATGCGGCAGGGCTTTTTCGTTAGCGCACCGGCTAGACTGCGTCGGCTTTATCCCGAAGCAGCAGCGGTTTGAGGTAGTGGCCGGTGTAAGACTGCTTCATCTCTGCGACTTCCTCCGGGGTACCGCAGGCGATGATCTGGCCGCCCTTGGAACCGCCTTCCGGACCCAGGTCCACCAACCAGTCAGCGGTCTTGATCACATCCAGGTTGTGCTCGATCACCACTACGGTATTCCCGTGATCGCGCAGACGATGCAGCACGTCGAGCAACTGCTGAATATCGGCGAAGTGCAAACCGGTGGTCGGCTCATCGAGGATGTACAGCGTCTTGCCCGTATCACGCTTGGACAACTCGCGTGACAGCTTGACCCGCTGCGCCTCGCCGCCCGACAGCGTGGTCGCGGACTGCCCCAGCTTGATGTACGACAGCCCAACATCCATCAGCGTTTGCAGTTTGCGCGCCAGTGCAGGTACGGCATCGAAGAACACCCGAGCTTCCTCGATGGTCATCTCCAGCACTTCGTGGATGTTCTTGCTCTTGTATTTGATTTCCAGCGTTTCGCGGTTATAGCGCTTGCTCTTGCACACATCGCAAGGCACGTAGATGTCCGGCAGAAAGTGCATCTCGACCTTGATCAGACCATCGCCCTGGCACGCCTCACAACGGCCGCCCTTCACGTTGAACGAGAAACGTCCCGGGCCGTACCCGCGTGAGCGCGACTCTGGAACACCGGAAAACAACTCGCGAATAGGTGTGAACAACCCGGTATACGTTGCCGGATTGGAGCGCGGGGTTCGACCGATGGGGCTTTGGTCGATATCGACGACTTTATCCAGGTGCTGAAGACCATCGATGCTGTCGTGCGCCGCGGCTTCTAGCGTGGTTGCGCCATTCAGGGCCGTGGCGCTGAGCGGGAACAGTGTGTTGTTGATCAGCGTCGACTTGCCCGAGCCGGAAACACCGGTCACGCAGGTCAGCAGACCGATCGGGATTTCCAGATCGACATTGCGCAAGTTGTTGCCACGCGCGCCCTTGAGGGTCAGGTTCAGCTTCTTGTCGCGTGGCGTGCGCTTGGCCGGTACTTCAATCTTCACCCGGCCTGACAGGTATTTGCCGGTCAGTGAATCAGGATGCGCCATGACTTCGGCCGGCGTGCCTTGCGCAACGATGTGCCCGCCATGAATACCGGCACCAGGGCCGATGTCCACCACGTAGTCAGCCAGGCGAATAGCATCTTCGTCATGCTCGACCACGATCACCGTATTGCCGATGTCACGCAGATGCTTGAGCGTGCCCAGCAGCCGGTCGTTGTCCCGTTGATGCAAGCCAATGGACGGTTCGTCTAGGATATACAGGACCCCGACGAGGCCCGCGCCGATCTGGCTGGCCAAGCGAATACGTTGGGCTTCACCGCCAGACAAGGTATCTGCACTGCGGTCCAGGGACAGATAATCCAGGCCGACGTTGACCAGGAACTGCAGGCGCTCGCGAATTTCCTTGAGGATCTTGTCGGCAATTTCACCGCGCCGTCCGGTTAGCTTCAGCGTGCTGAAATACTCGGTAGCATCGCCGATGGGCAGACTGGTCACGGCCGGCAGGGTTTTTTCGCCTACCCAGACATGCCGCGCCTCACGACGCAGACGGGTGCCACGGCAATCCGGGCAGGGCTGAGTGCTGAGGAACTTGGCCAGCTCTTCGCGCACTGTGGCCGACTCGGTCTCGCGATAGCGCCGCTCGAGATTGGGCACGATGCCTTCGAACGGATGCGCACGCTTGACGATGTCGCCGCGATCATTGAGATAGCGGAAGTCGACGTTCTGCGTGCCGCTGCCATTCAGGAGGATTTTCTGCTGATCGGCGGGCAACTCGTTGAACGGCACTTCGAGGCTGAACCCGTAGTGGCTCGCGAGAGAGCCGAGCATCTGGAAGTAATAGACGTTGCGCCGGTCCCAGCCACGAATCGCGCCTTCGGCCAGCGTCAACTCGCCATTGACCAGACGCTTGATGTCGAAAAACTGCTTCACACCCAGGCCGTCGCAGGTCGGGCACGCGCCAGCCGGGTTATTGAAGGAGAACAGCTTGGGCTCCAGCTCGCTGATGGCGTGTCCACAGATCGGGCAGGCAAACCGTGCGGAGAAAATCATTTCCTCGCCCGGCTCGTCATCCATCGGCGCGACCCAGGCGATACCGTCAGCCAGTTTCAGCGCGGTTTCGAAGGACTCGGCCAGACGCTGCTGCATGTCTTCACGAACCTTGAACCGGTCAACCACCACGTCGATGGAGTGCTTCTTCTGTTTATCCAGCTTGGGCAGTTCATCGAGTTCACATAGCCTGCCGTTGACCCGTGCGCGGACGAAGCCTTGAGCGCGCAGCTCTTCGAAGATCGCCAGGTGCTCGCCTTTGCGCTCGCGAACCACAGGCGCCAGGAGCATCAGTTTGCTGCCTTCAGGTTGCGCCAGTACCAGGTCGACCATCTGGCTGACGGTCTGCGCTTCCAGCGGAATATCGTGGTCCGGGCAGCGAGGCTGGCCGACACGCGCATACAGCAGGCGCAGGTAATCGTAGATTTCGGTGATCGTGCCCACCGTCGAACGCGGGTTGTGCGACGTGGATTTCTGTTCGATAGAAATCGCCGGCGACAGCCCTTCGATCGTATCGACGTCCGGCTTTTCCATCATCGACAGAAACTGCCGAGCGTACGCGGAAAGCGACTCGACATAGCGCCGCTGCCCTTCGGCGTAAAGCGTATCGAAGGCTAGCGACGATTTACCAGAACCGGAAAGACCGGTAATGACGATCAATTTGTCGCGTGGCAGGGTCAGGTCAATGTTCTTCAGGTTGTGGGTTCGCGCCCCACGTATCAGGATCTTGTCCACTGCGGCCTCGCTTGGCGGGCTTAAACACGGGAGTATACGGCTCCATACCATTACGCGGCAAAGCGTCGCGTATGTGCTCTACATCGATGGGACTGGTAGAATCGCTGCCGGTTCACACGAGGTTTTTCCATGCACGATCCCCTTAGCGAACGCATGAGTGGCAGCGAGACCCGCGCAGCAAGCGGTCTGGCGCTGGTGTTCGCCTTCCGTATGCTTGGCATGTTTATGGTTTTGCCGGTGCTGGCCACCTATGGCATGGACCTGGCGGGCGCGTCTCCTGCGCTCATCGGTCTGGCTATCGGCGCTTATGGCCTGACCCAAGCGGTGCTGCAGATTCCATTCGGGATGATTTCCGACCGGATCGGTCGGCGGCCAGTAATTTATCTGGGCTTGATCATCTTTGCTCTTGGCAGCTTGCTGGCGGCCAATGCGGACTCGATCTGGGGCGTGATCGCCGGACGGATCCTGCAAGGGGCTGGCGCCATCTCGGCGGCGGTGATGGCGTTGCTCTCGGACCTTACCCGCGAACAGCACCGCACCAAAGCGATGGCCATGATCGGCATGACCATCGGTCTCTCCTTTGCGGTTGCCATGGTCGTCGGCCCCTTGCTGACCCGCGCGTTCGGCCTGTCGGGGCTGTTTCTGGCCACGGGCGGGATGGCGCTGGTAGGGATTCTGATCGTCGCCTTCATGGTGCCGAAGTCGACCGGACCACTGCAGCATCGCGAATCGGGCGTTGCACGTCAGGCGTTGGGCCCGACCTTGCGTCATCCCGACTTGCTGCGCCTGGATTTAGGTATCTTTGTGTTGCACGCGATGCTCATGTCCAGCTTCGTTGCCTTGCCTCTGGCGTTGGTCGAAAAAGCCGGTTTGCCCAAGGAACAGCACTGGTGGGTCTACCTGACCGCGTTGCTGATTTCGTTCTTTGCGATGATCCCGTTCATCATTTATGGTGAAAAGAAGCGCCAGATGAAACGTGTATTGCTCGGGGCGGTCAGCGTGCTGCTGCTGACTGAGCTATTCTTCTGGGCATTCGGCGATACGTTGCGGGCTTTGGTGATCGGGACGGTGGTGTTCTTCACCGCGTTCAACTTGCTTGAGGCCTCGTTGCCGTCGTTGATCAGTAAAGTGTCACCGGCAGGCGGAAAAGGCACGGCGATGGGGGTTTACTCCACCAGCCAGTTCCTCGGTTCGGCGGCTGGCGGCATTCTTGGCGGCTGGTTATTTCAGCACGGTGGATTGAGCATTGTGTTCCTCGGCGGGGCTGGCCTGTGTGCCATATGGCTCGCCTTTGCTGTTACTATGCGCGAACCACCGTACGTGACGAGCCTGCGTGTGCCGTTGACGCCAGAAGCACAGCGCGAAGCCGGCCTGATTGAGCGTTTGATGGCCGTCACCGGAGTAACAGATGCAGTGGTGGTGGCTGATGAAGCTGCCATCTATATCAAATTAGACACCGAACTATTGGATCGCACGTCCCTTGAGCGCTTGGTCAACGACCCGGCGCCGACAGCGTGCGAAGCCTAGGAGAACGTTATGGCCCGTGGGGTTAACAAAGTCATATTGGTCGGTACATGCG
>ERZ1463034.78-NODE-78-length-32044-cov-46.603708_pt1 | contig 32044 bp, 27 predicted proteins | sample MGYA00564480_ERZ1463034 | MGnify/ENA primary metagenome ERZ1463034 (study PRJEB39244, sample SAMEA3635122) | Helicobacter pylori | study: EMG produced TPA metagenomics assembly of PRJEB11511 data set (Assembly of a 5300-year-old Helicobacter pylori...
CCAGGTGCGCGGCGCTGACCAGGGTCTGCACCGCGTTATCGAGATTGTCCTGCTCGCGCAGGATCGAAGTGATGCTGGCTTCGCTGAGCGTTGCCCATACGCCATCACTGAGCAGCAGCCAACGTTCGCCCTCGCGCAGTTCGCCGTCGAGGTAGTCCATGACCACGTATTGATCGAGCCCTAGCGCGCGCTTGAGGACGTGTTGCATATCTGGTTGTTCCCAGACGTGGTCCTCACTGACGAGCAGCAGTTGCCCTGCGTGCCAGCGGTAAACCCGACAATCGCCGACATGGGCCAGGGTGAAACGCCGGCCCCGTAAGACGATGGCACTCAACGTGGTCAGCAGCCCGTTGGCCAGTAGCCACCGATTTTGAGCCAGCAACAGGCGGTCCAGCGATTGCGCGACACCCCAGGTTTCCGGAGTGGCGTAATAATCCAGCGCCAGTGCCTGCAAGGTCGAGCGGGCCGCCAGCCCGCCGTCGGCACAATGGCTGACACCGTCGGCGAGGGCGAAGAGGTAGCCCTTGCTCGCCGCCAGTGCCGGCATCGGCGTCACCAAGCGACCCGCATCCTGATTTTCCGTGCGCGGACCGCTGGCGCTGAAATGGGCGAAGCTCAGTTGCAAGCTCATCGGAGAGGTTAAACCCGTGCCGCCGTCACCGCTGCCGAGCCCCATGTGGTTCTCCAGCGGCGTTTGACGTTATGCAGGCCGAACCAGGCCAACACTCCGAGGCTGGCGAACAGCCACAGACCCATTTGGTAGTCGCCGGTGTTCTGCTTGATTGCACCCAGACCGGCTGCCAGGAGGAAGCCGCCCACGCCACCGGCCATGCCGATCAAGCCCGTCATGACACCGATTTCCTGACGAAAGCGCTGTGGCACCAGCTGAAACACTGCACCGTTGCCGGCACCCAGGCCAAGCATTGCCGAAACGAACAGGGCCAGGGCAGCCCAAGAGCTGGGCAGGTTAAACCCGACAGCCGCAATACCGATGGCCGCTACTGCGTACATCCCCGACAAGGTACGAATCCCGCCGAACCGGTCCGCCAGAGCACCGCCCAGTGGGCGCATCATGCTGCCACCGAACACACAGGCTGCGGTGTAGTAGCCTGCAGTCACCGGGCTCAGGCCGTATTGGTCGTTGAAATAGCCGGGCAGGGCGCTGGCCAGGCCAATGAAGCCACCGAAGGTCACTGCGTAGAAGAACATGAACCACCAGGTGTCACGGTCGCCCAAGGCTTTCATATAGTCAGCCATGGATTTTGTTTTGGCCCGTTGCGGGGAGTTGCGGGCCATCAAGGTAAAAACGATCAGGACCAGGATCAGCGGAATCAGGGCGAAGCCGAACACGTTGGTCCAACCAAAGACCAAGGCCAGTGCGGGGGCGATCAGGGCGGCGAACACGGTGCCGGAATTGCCTGCACCGGCAATGCCCATGGCCTTGCCTTGATGCTCGGCCGGGTACCATTGCGAGGCCAGCGGCAGGGCGACTGCGAACGCGGCGCCTGCCATGCCGAGGAACACTCCGAGCAGCAAGGCTTGCTCATAGCTGTGAATGCCCAGCTGCCAGGCCGTCAACAACGCACTAATGACGACCACTTGACCGATGATGCCGGCCGTCTTGGGCGACAATTTGTCCGCAAGCAGACCCATGAATACGCGCAGAAAGGCACCCGCCAGAATCGGCGTCGCGACCATCAATCCGCGCTGCTGGGTGGTCAGGTGCAGATCGCCGGCGATCTGTACGGCCATTGGGCCGAGCAGGTACCAGACCATGAAGCTCAGGTCGAAATACAGGAAGGCTGCGAACAGAGTCGGCTTATGGCCGGCTTTCCAGAAGCTTGTATTCATTGAACACCTCATCTGCAAAAAAGAGTGGTGGCCTGAGGCCCGAATGCAAAAAAAAACGCCGCAACCCGATTCGCGTTTGCGAGAGGGGTATGCGACGTCTTTGTCGTAAGTGGGGCAACCGCCGTTGGCTACCTGTGTAATCTCTGAAGCAAAAGCCGGGCCATCATCAGGGGATTGCTCTCGCGCAGCGCGTGATAGCAGTCAATTCATCCCAGTAACTCACTCATGGCAATGATCTGCTCAGCCACCTGAATCAGCTTCTGCTGGCGGCTCATGGCTTGGCGGCGCATCAGGGTGTAGGCCTCTTCCTCTTTGCAGTCTTTCATTTTCATCAGCAGGCCTTTGGCCAATTCAATGCGTTTTCGCTCCACCAATTGCTGGTCGCGTGCCTGTAATTGGGCACGCAGCGCTTGATCGCTCTCAAAGCGGGCCATGGCCACGTCCAGAATCGGTTGCAGTCGTTGGGCATTGATACCTTCAACGATGTAGGCACTGACCCCGGATTTGATGGCTTGGCGCATGACGAGCGGGTCGTGCTCATCGGTGAACATCACGATAGGGCGCGGCAGATCGCGGCTGACCAGTACCACTTGCTCCATCACGTCTCGGCCGGGGGATTCGGTGTCGATCAAAATGACGTCGGGGCGCACGGCCTCTACCCGTGCAGGCAAGTCGATGGTCAGCCCGGACTCGTCGATCACCTCGAAACCGGCCTCGCTGAGTGCGGCCTTGAGACGTCCGACTTTTTTTGCCGTGTCATTTATCAGCAGGATACGCAGCATGTTCGCGACTTCCTTCAGCGACTGACACGGGTGGGGACGGCATCGGCCAGCGCGTGCAGCTTGAAGCTGTGTGCATAGGCCGTGGGGTCGCTACCGTCCCAGACTTTGCCATCAATCAGCTGGCTGCTGCGCATGGCAGACTCAGGGACTGCAACGCCGACAGCGGCCGCTGCCTGGCTATACAGCTTCAGTTGCTGTACTTGCGTGGCGATCCCAAGATAGTCAGGGTCTTCGCGCAACAGGCCCCAGCGCCGGAACTGGGTCATGAACCACATGCCGTCGGACAGGTAAGGCAGGTTGACCTCGCCTGCGCCATGAAAGCGCACGGCATGCAGGTCATGCCAGCGATTACCGAGACCGTCGGCATAATCCCCCATGAGGCGTGGTTCTATGCAATCCACCGGCGTATCTAAGTAATCGCTGCCGCTGAGCAATTGCGCGGTACTGCGCCGATTTTCATCGTTTTGTTCGATAAAGCGGCTGGCTTCCAGCACTGCCATGACCAGCGCCCGTGCGGTATTGGGGTACTGCTCGACAAACTCACGGGTGCAGCCGAGCACTTTTTCCGGGTGGTCGGGCCAGATCGCCTGCGTCGTCGCCAAGGTAAAGCCAAGGCCCTGATTCACCGCGCTGGCGCACCAGGGTTCGCCGACACAGCAGCCGTCGATACGCCCGGCTTGCAGGTGCGCGACCATTTGTGGCGGCGGCACGACCACGCTGTTGACGTCGTTCAGCGGGTGAATGCCCTGGCTCGCGAGCCAGTAATACAACCACATGGCATGTGTGCCTGTGGGGAAGGTCTGGGCAAACGTCAGTTTTGTACGGCTTTGGTGCACATACCGATCGAGTGCGTCAGGACTGGTCACGTTCGCGTCCTGCAACGCTTTGGATAAGTTGATGCTTTGCCCGTTCTGGTTCAGGCCCATCAGCACCGCCATGTCGGTGCTCACGGAGCCGCTGATTCCCAATTGCACCGCATAGATCAGCCCGTAAAGGCTATGAGCGGCGTCCAGTTCGCCACTCACCAGCTTGTCGCGCAGATTGGCCCAGGACGATTGGCGTTTCAGGTTCAGGGTCAAGCCATAGGGCTGAGCAAACCCTTGGGTGGCTGCAACCACCAGTGGTGCGCAGTCGGTCAGGGCCATGAAGCCCAGGTCGATGGTATTTTTTTCCGGCGCGTCGCTGCCTGCGACCCAGGCTAGAGCGTTGTTCGGTAGTGTGTTCATGCCGATTTATTCATGGTCAAAGCGCCATCCATAAAAAAGCATCGCTCAGTCGTTTGCAAATGCAAAGACGGTCGCGACGCCATTGTCCGATGCCTCGCTCCGCCGTTGGAACGAGTGTAGATAACGGTGGGATGTGCAAGGCATATGCCATCCTTGCCGCGACACATGACCTGTAGTGCGCTAGCTGTAAAGTCCAATGCAATACATCAAGTCATCTTTGATGGGCTCACTGAGTGCCGCCATTACCGCTACGGCTTGACCTTACGTTAGATCGTTTTCGCCCATAGGCACGTCCGTCAGGGACGCCCACCCCATTGCGGCGAGCACTGCTGACTCTAACTCTTGCGGTACAGCTCTTTCGTACTGCAATGAATTTCCGGATTGGGTTCGGGATAAAATCCACTGATTACGATAAATGTCATGGATCAAGATGGGACCTACGGCTATGCCCGTACTCCGATAAACAGGTCTAGTCCCATTGGCAATTGCTCATTGATCGCTACGGCTATCTGCTGTGCTTGTTTGCTGGTTAGCAACCATTCCCCATCTGGGCTCTCATTCATATTTTTCCAGCCAAGAATTCCCATTACAGCGGCTTCATGCTCAGGCTGAATGGTGAGGTCGTATTTTAACGAGTCGTCCTCATCATCGCCTTTTAAAAACCCACTGATCCATAAAAACATAATTGGCCTCATATCCTATTTTGGTGTGGTTCTGCCGGGTTTTGCTGGCTTGGTTTGTTCGCCCGTTTCCGCGTTGAATTCACCAAGGTGTTTCCCCTGCGGATCGTACATTTCAACAGCGCCGTGCTGGCTATCCCACTCGTACATTCGGCCCTTGCGGTCTTTCCAGCGGCTACGCATACCTCCACCACCCTGAACGCTGCTTTTGGATTTAACAGGAAAGGTATCTGGAAATGCAGGCAACACCAATGGCGGCTTGTGGTACTTGATATCACCCCCGCCAGCAGGCTTTGAAAGCACCAAATACAGCGAGTTCAGCCCCGTATCTGCTGGAAACACCAGAATACAGTCGTCGGTGGTGATGTCCTCTCCGGGAAGGCCTTCAATCTGCGAGTCTGTGCCTTCGGGGATCGGGTGGACCAGGATAGTGCCCAACCGTCCGCCATTGTTGTCGGGATAAACCAGCGGCGGCATTTGTACCAGTCCGCTGCGCCGCGGGGTCCAGAGAATGGTGATGCCGTTGAGCTTGGTCTCCATCGCGGTTTTGTCGGCGTTCCACGTGGCCTGCACCGTGCGTACTGTGTCGTCGCCCGAGGCGCCGGTATGGATGCCGTAGACCTGCAGCGCGCCCTCGGCATCGCGGCGGAACTGGAAGCGCACACGCGTGGGCGCGTGAGTCATGTTGCGCAACTGATTGTCGGTGTAGAGTGTGCCGTCGCCCATTTTGGCCGGGAGCATCCCCAGTATGAAAATGCTGGCAGGGCCGCCCGCGCCGCGTATTGCCCAATTAAGCCCCCGCTGCATGATGCCGCCACCGGCCATTCGACCCAGCGCCAGATCGGCACCGAGGGCCGTTGCTATAGCGGTGTTGGCAGATGGAATAAGCATGGCACCCGCCACCATCACGTTGCCGAAGTTTGAGGTGGGCTCTGGGGCGGTACCGGCTTCAGTGCGGCACCATTTGCCAGAAATGCAGGACTTGGCAAAGACTAGGTCTGTACGTTTTTTGGGGGGCGGCCATCGATCTTCGGCGATGTAAATCCGCTCTGGCTCAGAGGGTTTATTCCAGGCTGCCCACGAGCCACCACCGTTCGGAAGATTCCGGCTTGATGCGAAAAAACTGTCGAAAGTTTTTTTTGAGTTGTCCTTGCTCATGACAAGTCCCTGTATCACTTTGTGTCGAGCCGGAGAGCTGTCGCTCAGCCTGGTTCCGGTCAATGTGACTTGGTAACCTGAAGTTTCAGACTCGCCAATGCGCTTGCCGTTTCAGAAAGGGCACAGGGCAAGCGCGCTGCAAGTTCGAACTCGCCTATGAGCCCTAGCCCGTCTATAATCGCTGCCCTGAATTCAGCCGCTCACGAGCCAATCCCGCCCATGTATAACCTGGCCCGCCAGTTATTGTTCAAACTCTCCCCCGAGACCTCCCATGACCTGTCGCTGGATCTGATCGGCGCGGGCGGGCGTTTGGGGCTCAATGGTTTGTTTACCAAGGCGCCTGCGCAGTTACCGGTAACGGTCATGGGCCTGAACTTCCCTAACCCGGTCGGGTTGGCCGCGGGGCTGGACAAAAATGGCACGGCGATCGATGGGTTTGCGCAGTTGGGCTTTGGTTTTGTCGAAGTCGGCACCGTGACCCCGCGCCCACAGCCGGGCAATCCGAAACCACGGATTTTCCGTCTGCCGCATGCCGAGGCAATCATCAACCGGATGGGTTTCAACAATCTGGGTGTCGATCACCTGATCAGCCGGGTACAGGCTGCCAAGTACCGCGGCATCCTCGGGATCAACATCGGCAAGAATTTCGATACCCCGGTAGAGCGCGCCGTGGACGACTACCTGATCTGTCTGGATAAGGTCTATGCCCATGCCAGCTACGTGACCGTGAATGTCAGTTCGCCGAACACGCCTGGCTTGCGCAGTCTGCAGTTCGGTGACTCGCTCAAGCAATTGCTCGAAGCCCTGCGCCTGCGTCAGGAGGACCTGGCGCAAAAACACGGCAGGCGCGTGCCGCTGGCCATCAAGATTGCGCCTGACATGACGGATGAAGAAATCGTGCAGGTCGCTGCTGCGCTGGTTGAATCAGGCATGGATGCGGTGATTGCGACCAACACCACGCTCAGTCGCAAAGGTGTTGAAGGGTTGCCCCATGCGGACGAAGCAGGTGGCCTGTCGGGCGCGCCGGTTCGTGAAAAGAGTACCCATACGGTCAGAGTACTGGCGGGTGAATTGGCCGGGCGGTTGCCGATCATTGCGGCGGGTGGGATCACAGAAGGCAAGCATGCGGCTGAGAAAATCGCTGCAGGTGCGAGTCTGGTGCAGATATATTCGGGCTTTATTTATAAAGGACCTGCGTTGATTCGCCAGTCGGTTGATGCAATAGCGGGGATGTCGTCCCGGCACAGCGCATAAAAAAGGGGTTCCTTGACGGAACCCCTTGGGCTTTAGCCCGCCGCCCGGGTGGGGCGTGCATGGTTTAGGTCATCTTTCAAAATTTTAAAAAAACTTGATCGGAATGTACCTGATTAGCCGACCGCGTGAAGTTCGTTGAGTCTGTGGATACCCGCAGTGCCGGTCATACCGTCCCAGTTGTCGCCGCGTCCTTCTCGCCAGCCATTGATCCAGGCTTGGCGTACCGACGGTAGAGTAAAGGGGCAAAGCTCACGGGATTTACCATGAACACCAAATTGATATCCGCGTAAAAATGCTCTTTCCAACGGATCACGCTTAAGTCTTCTCATAGGGTGTTGCCCTCGTTTGTTGACTGTAATGTCCCTGATGACCTCATGTTGAGGTCGGGCAGAATCTTCTGCCGTTGGTGCCCGCTGCCGGCGTCGCGGGCTTGGTGTTGTCACCGTTGCGGTGACAACCTGTGACGAGTTCTAACCAATGCGCTTAGCTCTGTGAATGATCGTTTTGTCATAAGAACGTAACTATTGGCGTGGTAATGCCATAAGCATGACACTCATTCGCAGGTTTTTTTTGCCACAGGCCCCCTGAGCCGAGGCTTTGAATGAAGGCCGATACGGTTTTTCAAACGCGAATGATGGCGGATTGCTTTCAGCCGTAAAACGACGAAGGGTCAGGATGTGACTTTTTATTACAGCGACCTTCAACCTAAATGGTCGATGATCGAACGATCAATTGTCTTTTGGCCACCAAGCTGATGGACTGACTGCTGCATCGACGCAACGCGCCGATGACGGTGGACCGGCACAATATGTGTGCCACGCAGGCGGTCTCCAAGAAAGGCGTCTGTTTAAAATCTGGTCGGGCAATGCGTTGCCCCGCCGCTTATCGCTTAAGGCCCTGGATTACCCATGTCGGACCGTTACGAACTCTTTCTTACCTGCCCCAAGGGCCTCGAAGGTTTGCTCGCTGAGGAAGCCACCGGGCTTGGCCTCGAGGAGACCCGCGAGCACACCTCGGCCATTCGTGGCATGGGCGACATGGAGACGGCCTATCGACTGTGCCTCTGGTCGCGCCTGGCCAACCGGGTGTTGCTGGTGCTCAAGCGGTTCCCGATGAAAGATGCCGAGGACCTGTATCACGGTGTACTCGATGTCGAATGGGAAGATCACCTGGACGCTGAAGGCAGTCTCGCGGTGGAGTTCAGCGGTAACGGTTCGGGGATCGACAACACCCACTTTGGTGCGCTGAAGGTCAAGGATGCGATCGTCGACAAGCTGCGTACCCCGTCGGGCCTGCGTCCTTCGGTCGATAAGCTCAACCCGGACTTGCGCGTTCACCTGCGCCTGGACCGCGGCGAGGCGATTCTGTCATTGGACCTGTCTGGACACAGTTTGCACCAACGTGGTTACCGCTTGCAGCAGGGTGCGGCGCCGTTGAAAGAAAACCTGGCGGCAGCGATTCTGGTGCGGGCCGGCTGGCCGCGCATCGCTGCTCAAGGCGGCGCGCTGACAGACCCGATGTGTGGCGTCGGCACCTTCCTGGTGGAAGGGGCGATGATGGCTGCGGATATCGCGCCAAACCTCAAGCGCGAACGCTGGGGTTTTTCGGCCTGGCTCGGGCACGTCCCTGCCTTGTGGAAGAAACTGCACGAAGAGGCGCAGGCGCGGGCCGATATCGGTCTGGCCAAGCCACCGCTGTGGATTCGCGGTTATGAAGCCGATCCACGCCTGATTCAGCCCGCTCGCAACAACATTGAACGCGCAGGCATGAGTGAGTGGGTCAAGGTCTATCAGGGCGAAGTCGCGACGTTTGAGCCACGTCCCGATCAGAACCAGAAAGGGTTGGTCATCTGTAACCCTCCTTACGGCGAACGTCTGGGTGATGAGGCGAGCTTGCTCTATCTCTACCAGAACCTCGGCGAACGTCTGCGTCAGGCATGCCTGAACTGGGAAGCGGCGGTGTTCACCGGCGCGCCGGATCTGGGCAAGCGCATGGGTATTCGCAGCCACAAGCAATATGCCTTCTGGAACGGCGCCTTGCCGTGCAAATTATTGCTGATCAAGGTTCAGCCGGATCAGTTCGTCACCGGCGAGCGCCGCACACCTGAGCAGCGTCAGATTGAGCGTGAGCAGATCGAGGCGGATGTATCGGTTGAAGTCGAAGCGCCCGGCAAGTACGAAAAGTACAACAAGAACGGCAACCCCATTCGCAAACCTGAGCCGGTTATTGAACAGGCGCGGTTGAGTGAAGGCGGGCAGATGTTTGCCAACCGCTTGCAGAAAAACCTCAAATTGCTGGGCAAGTGGGTCCGTCGTGAAGGCATTGATTGCTATCGGGTCTACGATGCCGACATGCCCGAGTACGCGTTGGCCATCGATTTGTACCACGATTGGGTTCACGTTCAGGAATACGCCGCGCCCAAGACTATCGATCCGGAAAAGGCGTCGGCCCGTCTGTTCGATGCGCTGGCAGCGATTCCCCAAGCATTGAATATCGACAAGAGCCGGGTGGTGATCAAGCGCCGTGAGCGCCAGAGCGGCACTAAGCAGTATGAACGCCAGAGTGCCCAAGGACAGTTCCTTGAGGTGAGCGAAGGCGGTGTCAAGCTGCTGGTGAACCTGACCGACTACCTGGATACCGGGCTTTTCCTCGATCACCGGCCGATGCGCATGCGCATTCAGCGTGAGGCCGCGGGCAAGCGCTTCCTGAACTTGTACGCCTACACGGGGACCGCGAGTGTGCATGCGGCAAAGGGTGGCGCACGCACAACCACCAGTGTGGATCTGTCCAAGACCTACCTGGATTGGGCTCGACGTAATCTGTCGCTCAATGGTTTCTCTGACAAGAACCGTCTGGAGCAGGGCGACGTCATGGCGTGGCTGGAAGCAAGTCGTGACGAGTACGACTTGATTTTCATCGACCCGCCGACGTTCTCCAATTCCAAACGTATGGAAGGGATCTTCGACGTGCAGCGCGATCAGGTGCAGTTGCTTGACTTGGCGATGGCGCGTCTGGCGCCGGGCGGTGTGTTGTACTTCTCCAACAATTTCCGCAAGTTCCAGCTCGATGAGAATCTTAGCGAGCGCTATGCGGTCGAAGAAATTACGGCGCAAACCGTTGACCCGGACTTTGCTCGCAACAGCAAGATTCACCGTGCATGGCGTATTACAGCCCGCTGAACCCGCGATACGCCCCCCCCCTGGCTTAATTAGTTAGGGGGGGAACTCAAGTGGGGCTAGGCAAGCTGGTGGCAAATGGCTATAACTGAGCCATGGCCACGGTTGCACCACAACGCTGGCGTATGAGTTCTGCTTATGTCGCCAAACAGCGTTCGGTCCAGAATTCTCGGCTTGATCCACGAAGACGCGCTTGCGCCGTCCGCAGCGATCCTGGCTTTTGCGGCAGGTGCTGTGCTGACCGCGATGCTCGTGTCGGCCAGCGCCGACATGCACCAACGCCGACTTGATCAGCGTTTCAATCTGTTGGCCAGCGAACGCTTCAGTCGTATTCAGGAACGTTTCGACGATCAAGTCCAGCGCCTGGATGGCCTTCGCCGTTTCTTCGTTTTCTCCGACCAGATCACTCAAGCTGAGTTCGATGGTTACGCGGCGCCTTTACTGGTGGTTACGCAGGCGTATTCCTGGGCGCCAAGGGTCCCTGGCGCAGAACGTTCGCAGTTTGAGACGCACGCGCGCGCACAGGGGCTGACCGATTTCACCGTTCGCGATCTGTCCCCGAGCGGTCAGCTAACGCCTGCTGTTGATCGCCCTGAGTACTTCCCAGTCCTGTATACCCAATCCAGAAGCACAGAGCCGCTGCCGCTGGGCTTTGATGTGATGTCTGAAAGTATTCGCCGAGCCACGCTTGAGCGTGCCGCGCAACGAGGCAGCATGGCCGTGTCGCCACGAATGGATCTGGTGGGGCTTGAGCCCGCGAATACCAGTGGTCTATTGCTGGTGGCACCCGTGCTGTTATCGGTAGTCGATGGCGGCGCGAAGAAACAGGCATTGTCTGGGTACGTGATGGCGGTGATCGGTCTGCGCATATTGATGTCCGAAGGGTTGCCCGCCCAGGATCGCGACAATCTGGCGTTGCAGCTGTTCGACCTTTCTTCGCCAGAGCAGCCCGAGCTGCTGTATCAGTCGGCAAACCAGGCGGTGGAAAGCAATCTGCGCATCAGTACGCTGTTGAGCATGGCAGACCGACGTTATCTGCTGGAACTTCGTCCATCCGCTGTTTTTATTGCTGCCAACCGGTCGTCGTCGACCAGCGTGATTGTGTTGGGGGGATTGCTGAGTCTGATCCTCAGCGTTTTGCTGTATAGCCTGGTCAATCAGCGTCAACGCGCCTTACTGCTGGTTGAGCGGCGTACGGCCGAATTGCGCAGCGTGCTAAACGCTGCGACTCAGGTGGCGATCATTGCGACTGATCTGCGCGGCGTCATCAGTACCTTCAACGTGGGTGCACAGCAGATGCTCGGCTACAGTGGCGATCAAGTGCTGGGGCAGTTCACGTTGGGGGATTTACACCTTGGCACCGAGCTTTCAGCTCATGGCGAGGCATTGAGCCAGCGTTATGGTTGCGAGGTGCCGACTGCCGAGGCGATGTTAGTCGAGGCGATGGAGGAGGGTGCCTATCCTGCACGGGAATGGACGCTGGTGCGTCGTGACGGCAGCTCGCTGGTGGTCAATATGCTGGTCACGGCGGTGCGCGATGAGCGTCAGCAATGGGTGGGTTATCTCGCAATCTGCGTTGATATCACTGAAGGCAAACGCGCCCATCAAGCGTTGGCTGCGCGCGATCAATTGCTGGAAAAGCTTAGCGCACAGGTGCCTGGAGGAATTTATCAATACCAATTGAACAGCGATGGCAGTTCCTTCTTTACCTACACCAACAGCGGTATGTGGCGGATCTACGAACTGCCTCATGATGTAAAGCAGCAAAGTGTAGAGGCCGTACTCGATCGGATCCATCCCATGGATTTGCAGCGAATCAAGAAGTCGATTTGCTATTCCGCCGAGCACCTGACGCCGTGGCGTGAGGAGTATCGCGTCGAGCTGCCACGCCAGGGCCAGCGCTGGTTGCATGGCGAGGCGATGCCTGAGCGATTACCCGACGGCGGGGTGCTGTGGCATGGCTTTATCTCCGATATTTCTGACTTGAAGCGTGTTGAGGATGAACTGCGCGCGCTATCAGTGACGGACGTGCTGACGGGCGTGTACAACCGTCGTTATTTTCAGGAGCGGCTCAAGGCCGAACTCTCTCGGGTTCATCGGCATGGCGGGGAGTTGTCGGTGATCATGCTCGACATCGATCACTTCAAGCGCATCAACGATCAATTCGGTCATGCGATGGGCGACCATGTGCTGCAAGGGCTTTGTCAGCGGATCAATCAGCGCTTAAGGCAAGATGATGTGTTCTGTCGGCTAGGTGGCGAGGAGTTCATGGTGTTGTGTCCCAACGCGACTGGGGAAAACGCACATGCGCTCGCACTCGAGTTATGGCAGGTACTGCGGGGGGAACCCATTGAGGGTGTGGGCGTGGTGACGGCGAGTTTCGGTGTTGCCAGCTGGCGTCCTGTTGAAGGCGGTGATTCGCTATTGCTGCGGGCGGACTCGGGCGTTTATGCCGCCAAACAGGCTGGGCGTGATCGCGTCGAGCCAGAGTTGTCATGAGGTAAAACAGTTCTGTCGTGTGATACGCCACCTTCACGCAGGCAAGCCTGCGTGAAGGTGCGGGGGACGTCCGAGCGACGTGGTATCAGGATTACTGTTGCAGTGAAATGGCGGTGTTGACCAGCTTCGGTTGGCGATACAGATCGAGCAGGACTTCATCGAGCACCGAAGATGTGCCGCCTACGCGTGAGTCATTGAGGATCGCGACCACCGCCCAGGTATTGCCATTGATGTCGCGGCTGAAACCGGCAATTGCGCGGACGGTATTCAGGGTGCCGGTCTTGATGTGCGCTTCGCCCCTCATCTGCGTAGTTTTGAGGCGCTTGCGCATGGTGCCGTCCATGCCCGCCAGCGGCAGAGAACTCATGAATTCCGCTGCGTAGGGGCTGCGCCAGGCAGCCTGTAGCAAAGTCGCCATTTCACGCGCACTGACCCGCTCGGCGCGCGACAGCCCCGAGCCATTCTCCATCACCAGGTGCGGCGCAGTGATGCCCTTCTTCGCCAGCCATTGACGAACCACGCGTTGCGCGGCTTTGGCATCATCGCCGTCTGCTTCATTGCGGAACTTCGCGCCAAGGCTCAGGAACAATTGCTGAGCCATTGTGTTGTTGCTGAATTTATTGATGTCACGAATGATTTCTGCCAAATCCGGGGAAAACGCTTTGGCCAGCAGCTTGGCGTTGCCGGGCACGACATCGACCCGATCCTTGCCCAGAATGGTGCCGCCCAGTTCCTGCCAGATTGCGCGTACTGCGCCCGCCGCGTAAGTCGGATGGTCCAGTAGCGACAAATAGGTCTGCGAACTGCAGCCTTCGCCCAACTGACCGTTGACCACGACGGTAATGCTGCCATCAGCCTGGGTTACCGGGTTATAGCGCATGTCTCCGGTGCATTTGTTCGAGGCCAGCGCCTTGACCTGATTGTCGACATGAATGCTGGCAATCGGTGGCTCTACAGACACCAGCACTTTGCCGGAGTCGTTGCGCGCGACAAAGCGCAAGGCCTTGAGGTTAATCATCAGTGAGTCGGGCTTGACCAGAAACGGCTTGTTCTCATCATTGCCGTCGTCGTTGAACACCGGCAATTGCGGCTGGATGAAATGGCTGCGATCCAGGACCAGATCGCCAGTCACCTGTTGCACACCGTTGGCACGCAAGTCACGCATCAGAAGCCAGAGTTTTTCCATGTTGAGCTTGGGATCACCACCACCCTTGAGGTAGAGGTTGCCACGCAACACGCCATTGTTCAGGGTGCCGTCAGTGAAAAATTCGGTTTTCCATTGATGCGTAGGGCCGAGCATTTCCAGCGCCGCATAGGTGGTGACGAGCTTCATGGTCGACGCCGGGTTGACTGAGACATCGGCATTGAACACGGTCGGGGTGCCGGGACCGTTGAGCGGCAGCATCACCAGGGACAAGGCATTATTCTGCAGCTTGGCGGCTTTGAGGGCCTGTTGAACCTTGGGCGGTAGCGAGGTATTGACGGGGGCCGCAGTGACTGGCATCGCCAAGGGCAAAAAAAGGCCGGCGAAAAATAAGTGACGTAAAGATTTGATCATGTGAAATAAAACCCTGCTACTGAGGAGGGGGTAAATGGAGGGCATGGATGGATTCCCTCAATCATCGCAACGTCAACCGAAATGAAAACGGCGATTCAATACCCTGTTTCACCGACAGATGAATGGTCGGTACTTAAAAAGCTCGATATTGAGCGGCATTATGCCCCAAGCGCGGGTGACTTGCGCCGTGGCGTAGCCGTCCAATCGGCTATTTTTTACCATTGATGGGTTATTTTGCTGTGTCGGCCCCGACGGCACGCAAACATTGGCACGGAGGCGGGCATTTAATGGCCCAAACTGGTAAAGTGCCGCCCGTTATTACTTATGAGGATTGTTCCATGGCCACTAACCGTTCCCGCCGTCTGCGCAAAAAACTCTGCGTGGATGAATTCCAGGAGCTGGGTTTTGAGCTGAACCTGGACTTCAAACAAGACCTGGACGATCAGGCTATTGATGCCTTCCTCGACGCTTTCCTGACAGATGCCATGGAAGCCAACGGTTTGAACTATGTTGGCGGCGATGACTTCGGTCTGGTTTGCTTGAGCAAACGTGGTTCGGTCAACGAAGAGCAGCGTGTCAAGGTCGAAGCCTGGCTGAAAAGCCGCAGCGAACTGACAGAATTGACCGTCAGCCCTTTGATCGACGTGTGGTACCCGGAAAAGTCGATCAATCCGGTAGTGTGATGGTGTAAGAAGAAGCAGGCTCCAGAGCCTGCTTTTTTCGCCGAGTGCAACGCTCTGGCTGATGTCCTGTTTATCCCCGTGTACTCAATCCGGCTTTCTCCAAAATACTGCTTTTGTCGACGGCATCGATTTGTTGCGGCTGCAGAAAATCAGAGGCGTAGTGCTGATAGATATCCGTTTGGACAAACAACTGAAACAGCTCCGGGTCGATATGCGCATCGCGACACATTTGAGCCATGATCGTGAGTGCTTCGCTCAGGCTTTTGCCTTTTTTATACGGTCGATCAGCCGCTGTCAGGGCTTCGAAAATGTCGGCGATGGCCATCATTCGCGCTGCCAGACTCATTTCGTCGCGTTTCAATCGTTTCGGGTAACCCGTGCCGTCCATTTTTTCGTGATGGCCGCCAGCGATTTCGGCGACCCCCTGCAGATGGCTGGGGAAGGGTAGGCGGCTCAGCATCAGAATGGTCTGCACCATATGATGGTTGATGACGTAGCGCTCCTCACGAGTCAAGGTGCCTCGGGTGATGCTCAAGTTGTACAGTTCGCCTCGGTTGAATTTGTACTGCGGAACCTCAAGCTTGAAGCCCCAGCGGTTGTCGGCGGGGATATCTTCGGCTGCCGCCCGCTCGAACAAATGCTCAGGCCGATCCGCCAGCAGAGATTCGCTGACAGGCAAGTCCGGTGCCGGGTTTCGAGCCTGACGTTTGTTTTCTTCCCAGGACACGCCGATCCGGTCGTCCAGCGTACGCATCCAGGTCCGTGCAGCAATCGTTTGCAAATGTTCTAAATCTGAATCAGCCATGGCTTCGCTGCCCAGATTGCAGAGGGCGACAAACTTGAAGTCAGCATCCAGTTCGTTGAGTTGAACATTGCGGGCAGCGGCCAATGACACTTCGTCGCCGTCCTGCGCCTTGGCTTTCCAGTAGTCGACCCAGGCATCGCGTTTCAGCACTTCGAAGCGGGTGCGGACTTCATGGATGCGGTCGTACAAGGTTTCCAGCTTAGTGGCCTTGTCCACGACATACTCGGGCGTGGTGACCTTGCCGCAGTCGTGTAACCAGGCAGCAATATGCAAGGTCTCCCATTCGTCCTCGGTCGGCTGGTAATTGCGAAAAGCCGGTTGTTGGCTGGCCGCCGCCGCGCGAGCAAGCATGAACGTAAGTACTGGCACGCGCTGGCAGTGGCCGCCGGTGTAAGGGCTTTTGGCGTCGATGGCACCCGCGATAATCTGGATGAAAGCGTCCAGCAGCATTTTTTGTCTGGCTTGCAGGCGCTGGCTTTCGATGCATAGGGCCGCTGCGCCGGAGACTGCCTGGATAAATGCAATACGATCAGGGCTGAGCTTTTCAAGATCGGTCTCGGTGCCAGTATCCGCGTGTATGAGGGTGAGGACGCCGATGGTTTCCCCTCGCTGATTGCTCAAACGAATGCCCAACAGGTGTATCCGCGGCGCCTCCAGCGCGCTCATCAGGCTTTGTAAATCGAGTGCCTGATCAAAGCCAAGAGCGACCAGGCAGTGATCTTTTTTCATGGCGAGGTCCTGCAGCCATAAGGGCGTCTCACTTGCTTGCGGGTCGTGAGTGGCGATGCTGTATTGCTGCGGGTCGTGTTTGACGCCCTTGACGATCAGGCCCTTGGGTTCAAGGTGCCCGCTGTCACCGTCGAGCAAATAAATCAGCCCGGCCTGTGCCTGATTGATATTGACGGTTTCGAACAGAACACGCTCCAGCAGCGTCTCGAAGCGGGTTTCGGCCGACAGGCTGGCCGTGATCTCGAGAAAGCTGGCCAGTGTTTCCTTCATGCGGGCCATGGACAGTGAAAGTTGATCGACCTCCAGCACCCATGATCGGTGGCTGGTAGGATGTTTGAAATCGAAGCTGCGAATCGCATCCGCTTCGCTGACCAGTGCCCGCAAGGGTTTGACCATGATTCGCGACATCAGCCAGCCCAGTGGAAGACACAGCAACAGCGTGGTCAATGTCACCAGAGCCCCTTCCCAGCGCAGGCGCAGGGCGTCGGCCAGCAATTCGTCTTCCGGCACTAACAGCGCCAACTTCAGCCCCTGCGGGCCTCCTTCCTGCAGGGTGCTTTGGGCCACGACCCAGGAGCGCTTTCCCACGCTCAAGTGGTTGTTGGCGTCAACACCGTTGTCGAACAGGCGAGCGAGGGCCGGGCTCAGGTCACGAGCTTTTGCCAGGTGAGCAGTGCCGCTTTCTACTATCAGTTTTGAGCTGTCGGGATAGGCCACGGCATTTCCGCTGGCATCGAAGAGCACAACTTCGGTGCTGGCGGTGACCTGATGCTTGGCCAGTGTCGAGGACAGAGACGCGAGTGTCAGGTCGGCAGCTATCACTGTGCCGTCGCTGCTGCGCCGGGCAAGTGTGGTGCCCACGTTGCGACTGGAGAAAAATACGTAGGGCGCCGTGGTGATCTGATCGGTGTCGCTGAGCGCACTCTTGAACCACACGCGTTGACGCGGATCGTAATGTTCGTTGAGGTTGTCGCGGTGGCTGATCAGGTGCAGTGAATCGTCGAAAAAAAGTGATTGAGAGCGCAGGCTGTCGTTGACGTGTTCAATGCTCCAAACCTGATAAGCCGCCTTGGCAGGCGCTTCGAAATAGCGTTTCAGGGTGTCGCTGCGCAAGGGCCGGACCATGAAGAAATCGCCGTTCGCATACCCGATATACAGCGACGCCAAATTTGGGTTGTCCCGCAACGATTGAGAAAACGGTTTGAGTAGCGGCAGCCGCTGCTCCAGCGTGCTGGACTGATTTGCATCGTAGACCGCCAGCAGGCTGAGCAGGCTGTGGATAGGCTGATAGGTGCGCTGTAAATCGACTTGCACATCCTGCGCAATGTTGCTGAAAAGCTTCTCACTGCTCGACAGGATTATCTGTGACGTTTGCAGGTAGTTGAAAATGCCCAGCACGACGCCTGTGAGCAGGAGCAATACGGTGAACATGACGCTGATATGCACATGCAGAGGGTAGCTGCGTTGATTGGGCCACGGATGACTGGGCATCGCAAATCTCTCCATAGTCGTGCGGTGCATTGCTTGTGACTCCAGCATAGCCAAGGCTTACTGGAGTTGCTGAGTGAGGAGGTGTTCTCTTTGCGACGTGATAAAGGAAAGATATCGAAGGCAGTGGACTCTGCAATCAGATGACTTCGCTCGATTAGTGGCTATTTGGCACCTTTCCCGCCGTTCAGTCCACACGTTTGCCCAAGGTCATTTCGTGCGGATCAAGTCCGCACATGCGGTAGAGCGCGAGCCCTGCTTTGTTGTGCGCAAATACATTCAACTCGATACGTTTGATCCCACGGGCGCGTGCCCAGCGCTCGACCTGTTCCAGTGTTTTTTTTCCGTGACCACACCGCCGTGCTTGAGGGTGGATCTCGAGGTCATAAATGAAGAGCTTCTTGATCCCGTAGGCTGAATCAATTCCGAACCAAAGCACACCAATGTCTTCACCTGATGAGGCTCTTAAGCTGAACAGGTGATGGTCGGAGGTGTTTAGCCCGTCTGGAAGCAACTCGTTAAAGCCCTCGGTAGCGTGCTCCAGCGCGAGGCTGGGCGTTAGCCCGTAAGTCTGCTCAATATCTTGTGCATAACCCGCAATCGAGTGAGCAGCGAAGGTCTTGAGTTGCGCCTCGCTCATTGTGATCAAATGCACCATTTGGTTTAAGCCTGCGTGATTGAGTGGGCTGCTGATGACTCATTTGCCGTCAACCTGTTGTGCGCGCAACGCGTGTTCAAGCTCGATCATGGCGGCGTCGATCGCCTGATGACGGGCTGTGATGACCTCGGCCGACGTTGCTTCGTTACAGGCATCTTCCAGTGCTTCGCAATGTTCGATCACTTCGCTGGCCTGGATGATTCGGGCTGCGCCTTTGATTTTGTGGGCCATGTCACTAAGGTGCTGCCGATTGCCATTTGCCATGGTCGCCGCGAGTTCCTTGCGGTCTTCCTGGCTGCTGAGAAGCAACTGAGCGAGCAAGCGTTGAATCATTTCCGGACGCCCACCGGTCAACATGTCCAAGCCGTCGACACTGAAGGCTGCAAAAATATTTTGTCGCGGACGCCGGGGCAGGGGATTTATTTTTGCCAGCTCCTCATGGAGTGCCGTCAGGCTAATGGGTTTGAACAGGCAGGCGTCCATCCCGGCATTTCGGCAGCGCAGGAACTCTTCGGGTTGCGCGTTGGCCGTGAACCCGAGAATGGTGCAGCGAGGGCGTGATTTTTCCTGCTCATGGGCGCGGATCGCGCGGGTCAAGTCATAGCCATTCATGACGGGCATGTTGCAGTCGGCAATGATTAGATCGAAATGGCCGTCCAACCAGATTTGCAAGCCAGCAGCGCCTTGTTCGGCGGCTTCATAGCGATAACCCAGAAACCCGAGTTGTTGGCACAGCAAGAGCCGGTTGGCGGGGTGATCGTCGACCACCAGGATATTCAATGGGGTACTGACATTGGGCCGGAGTTCAATAGGTTGCTCGATGATCTGGGTCTGATCCAACGTTGTCAGGGTCAACTCAACCTGGACGTGTGTGCCTTTCCCTGGCTGGCTGCTCAGGGTCAAGCGGCCCCCCATCATTTCACACAGACTGCGGCATATGACCAGACCCAGGCCCGCACCGCTTCGTGCCAGTTGGCCGGAGTTATCGGCTTGGGCAAAAGGCTCGAACAGCCGCAGCTGATCGTCATCGCTGATGCCGATGCCGCTGTCCTGGATCCCCATAGTCAAATGCAGTTGTTGCGAGTCAGAGGTGTCATCGATGCGCAGGCTGATCTTGATTTGGCCCTGCTCAGTGAACTTGATCGCATTGCTGATCAGGTTGGAAATAATCTGTTTGAAGCGCAGCGGGTCGAGCAGCACGTCGGCGTTGATGCGACTGTCGAAGTCCAGTAGCAAGGTCAGGCTCTTTTGGCGGGCCAGACCGTCGAAAACGCGCACCACCGACTCCACTAGCTCCCGCAGATTGGCCCGTTCGGGGCTCAGGCTGAGGCGACCGGATTCTATCCTGGCGATATCGAGAATATCCCCGATCAGCTCCAGCAGGTCTCTGGCCGAGTTGTAAGCGACCTCAATGGCTGGACGATCAAGATGTCCTTGGTCTGCACGCTTGAGAGCCAGTTCGAGCATCCCGATCACGGCGTTCATCGGTGTACGGATTTCGTGACTCATGGTCGCCAGAAACGTACTTTTGGCGCGGTTGGCATCATCGGCCAGGTCCTTGGCGGCATGTAGATCTTCGATCAGTTGGCGTCGCTCGCTGATGTCAATCCAGCCACCAATGATGCCTTGCACCTCCCCCAGCGAGTCCCGGAAGGGCAGGGTCCAGTGGTAAATGGTCAGGTAGCGATCGCCAATCTGCAGCGCGCGATCAAGAATCAGTGGTGTGCCGTCGGCCATTACCCGTTGGTAGTCGGCGGCATACTCCTGGGCCTCGAGCGTACTGCTCAATACGCCGTCCATGACACTTTTGCCGATGACGTCTTCGCGTCGGGTCGAGAAGGCCTCCAGGTAGCTGTCATTGCAGGTTTGCAGCAGGCCGTTACGGTCGCGAACATAAATGGGGTGAGGCGTGCCATTGAGCAGGACACGCATGAACTCGAACTGGTCATTCAAGGCGCGTTCTGCCGTTTCACGCTGTTTTATCTGGCGGCGCATGTAGGCGTTCCAGGCCAGCGAGCCTAGCAACAACAGTCCAGTGCCGAACACAATCTGATAAATCAGCTGATGGTAATTGCGCCAGTAACCCGTCCCTGGCGGGGCATAGGTTCGCCAACGATTGTTAATTACGGCCATGTCTTCCGGGGCGATGCTCAATAATGCTTTATCGAGGATCGAACTCAGCTCTGTGGCATTGCGAGCGGTTGCCATGGAGATACGCGCCTGATCGTCGCCGACAGTGTCACTCATCTGTAATTTGTCATCGAACAGCTGCGAGGACAGGAAATAGTTGGCGCTGGGTAGGGAGGTAATTGCGCTTTGAACCTGTCCCTGGGCCAGCATGTCCAGCGCCCGGAAGGGGTTGTCCGTCTCCACCAGGCTTATGTGTGGGTACTCGCGCTGAAGGTAGGGCATGGTCGGACTGCCACGGCTAACGGCCAGGCGCTTGCCCGCAAGCTGATCCAGGTGGGCTGGACTGGAAGGTTCTGTGCTGGTCACCAGAACAAAAGAGGTGTCCAGGTAAGGGCGGCTGAAGCTGAGTTGGCTTTCTCGCTCGTTACTGGGAATCATTGCGCCAATCAAATCGGCCTGTCCCTCAATGACCTGTTTCATCATTTCGGCCATGCCCTGAACGCGTTTGATCTCGAAATTCAGACCTGTGCGCAGTCGGACCAGCTCAAGCAGATCGGCTGTAATCCCGCGGAAGTTGCCGTTAGCGTCCAGAAACGTCAACGGCGCATACGCCTCGTTGATGACGACGCGCACCACCGGATGCCTGGTAATCCAGCGCTCTTCGCGCTGGGTCAATTGCAGCTTTTGATCGGTGAGCAGCACGTCGCTGCCAGCGCTCCAGCGTTTGGAAATGCTGACCCGTTCATCAATCGGGATTGCTTTCAGTGTCTTATTGACCACGTCGAGCAGTTGGGTGTCATCGCTGCGCATGGCGAAGCTGAAACCGTCAGCCTCATGTTTCCCGAAGTTGGCCATCTGCACGTTGCTCAGATAACGCTTGTTGATCAGGTAGTGGGTCGAAATGGTATCACCGAGGAATACGTCTGCCTGGTTGAATGCCACCGCGTTTATTGCACTTTGAAAGGAGGGGTACGTCTGCAAGATCGCGTTCGGGTAGAGCGCTTTGACCTCCTTCAGCGGCAGATAGTGGTAAACCATGCTCAAGCGCAAGCCGGCCAAGCCCTCGGTGAGTGGACGGTTTTCTCCCACGCGGGTTACAAGCACGGGCTGATCCACGGCATAGGGCACCGACAGGGTGATGTTCTTGCCCTCGGCCTCGAAACCATTGGCGCTGCCGAGAAGGTCGATCTGCCCCTCAGTCAGGGCTTGAATGGCCGCGTCCCGGGATTCGAAGCGCTGGACCTTGATCGGAGTGTCCAGCGCGTGAGCAAGAATGCCTGCGTAGTCGGCGGTAAATCCCTCGTAATCGTGCCCCGTGCCGGTCATGTCAAAAGGCGGGTAATCCGGGGCTGAAGTGCCCAGCCTCAATTCACGTTTGTTCTGCAGCCACTGCCATTGAGCCCGGTCCAGCCGGGTCTCCATATGGCTGGGGCTGGAACGACTGAGCAACGTGTAGTTTTGGGACGCAAGCTCAGCCGCCTGCACATTAATGCTCAAGCAAACACCTGCGCCTAGCCTTAAATAATCCATTAAACGCTTCGACATCCGATATCTCACACTAGCGCATTGCGTTTTGCCATCTCGATAAGTTCTACCAAGGTTTTTGCCCTAAGCTTCTGCATGAGCCGAGTCTTGTAGGTGCTGACAGTCTTATTGCTGAGAAACATGCCTTTGGCAATTTCTTTGTTGGTTCTGCCTTGAGCGAATAGTTGCAGCACCATCAGTTCGCGGTCATTGACCAGCTTGAATAGCTCGATTTCAGAAGGAGGCCCGTCTGCGCGAGAAGCAGGATTCAGGGCCTGGCTTGGAAAGTAATTGTAGCCGGATAATACGGCCCTCACCGAACTTAGTAGTTCACTCAGGTCTTCTTGTTTGCACACATAGCCTGCGGCCCCCGATTGCATGCAGCGGATGGCGAATAAATTGGGGGTCTGTGCAGTGAGTACCAGGATTTTGGACGGTAAGTTCATCGCGTTGAAGCGGGCCAGCACTTCCAGGCCGTCCAGCTTGGGAATGCTGATGTCGAGAATGATCAGGTCGGGCATGCATTCGCGGACCATTTGCATGGCATCCACACCGTTGTCCGTTTCGCCAACGACATCGTAATTTTCATTTTCCAACAGCATGCGTACCGCGAGGCGAATAACAGGGTGGTCGTCGACAATAAAAACCGAGTTCATAATTCAATTCCATACAAGCAGTGAAGAAAGCGCGCACCTTAGCTCAGATGTTCAGGCAGGCACATGAACCGATAGGGCTACCAAGTGGATATAGGAAAGTTCCTACAGGAATTAACGTATTGGCGTACGTAAATATCCAAATATCATCAGATGACGTTTAAAATAATGAATAATTCAACTGTGTAAATTTGCTATTAATGTACATGCTGTTTATAGCGTTTCGGAATTACCCTACAGTGAATGCAGGGTTTGCTTACACGGTAGAACTTGTTTTTTTGCTGGCTTCAAATGGATGTTTATTCGGTGTTTAAGCTTCTTCGCAAAAGCCGTTCGCGGCGAGCAATACAGTCAGGGCCTGGACATCCAATGGCTTGCTCAAACATCCCAGGAGCGGCAGTTGGCGCCTATCTGCAGTGCGTTCCAGCGCGTCCAATTGCTCTTGGCTCAAGCCACTGAGCACGACCGCCCGGCGAATCAGGCCTCGCTGGCTTGCCAGATCTATCAGCTCAAGGCCCAGGAGATCAGGCAGGCATTGATCGCATAGCAGCACGTCGAAGGGCTCTGTTGCTGTTTCCATAGCCGCCAGCGCTTCAGCAGCGGTCAGCACCGGGGTCAAACGGTAATAGCCTTGATTGTTCAGCAGTATCTGGGTGGCAATCAATTGGAAAGGATGATCTTCCACCAATAAAATGCGCAGATTATTTTTTGACATCAGGATCTTCCGGGCAAAAGCGACGGCGCCACATGCGCAAATCAAACCTGCGGGGCAGGTTCACGCTCACTCAAGAGAGCGCCCGACAGGGAACAGCCTGGATTTGAGCCGAAGGTGCCAAGTGGCCTCAGGTGGGTAGGTGTTCTCGCCGGCAATGGCCAAGAACCAGAGCCGAATTATTCGGTAGCCCGGTATCTCAAGCGATAGGGCTTTTCTGTTCTGAGCGTAGGCTCTCTCTTTAATTGCAACGTGGGCGGGCATACCGCAGATCTGCAGCCAGATGAGTGACCGGGCGTTCACTCATCTGGTCATTGGATTGCTGGTGTTAAACCGGGCTGGAGAGACCGGTCATTTCTCGGGCCATCTCGCTGGCATAGCTGTCGGTCATGCCAGCGATGAAATCGATCATGCGCAGGAACGAGGTGTGCAGAGGCCAGTGGGGATCGGGCGCGTTATTGCCGAGCAGGTCGAGAATGCGCCGGTGCTTGAACGAAGGGGTTCGCCCTCCGAATTGCTCCAGTGCCGCACCGCAGAACGCATTGAGCAGTACTTCCAGGGTGGTGTAAGCGCCGATCTCGTGCAGTGTCTTGCGTTTATCCTGAAAGATTTTCTTGCGAGCCATGTCCTTGGCATCGAGTACACAGCGCTTGGCGGGGCCATGCATGTGCTCCACCAGGTCGCCACTGAGGGTACCAGCCAGCAACGCATCTTGCTGTTCGACAAAAGCACGCGCGGCGGCGTTGGTCAGATGCTCGATGGCCTTCCCCCGCAAAATGGCCAGTTTGCGGCGGCGAGAATCGTTGGGCCCCAGCTGCCTATAGGTTTCCGGGAGGTCATCGCCCACCAGGCCCAAGAGCAGGGATTCCACCTCGGCGTATTCGAGCAGGTCCATTTCCAGACCGTCCTCAAGGTCGATCAGGGCATAGCAGATGTCATCGGCGGCCTCCATCAGGTACACCAGCGGATGGCGCGCCCAGCGCTGCTCTTCAAGCTGCGGCAAGCCGAGCTTGTGTGCGATCTGTTCAAGGATCGGCAGTTCGCTCTGGTAGCAGCCGAATTTGTGTTTCTTGTAGCCTAGCGAGTCGGCGTGGCGCGCGGTCCAGGGGTATTTCAGGTAGGTGCCGAGGGTTGCATAGGTCAGCCGGGTACCGCCTTCAAACTGGTGGTATTCAAGCTGCGTGAGCACCCGGAACCCTTGGGCATTGCCTTCGAAATTGAGAAAGTCGTTGCGCTCGACGTCGCTCATTGCATCCAGCCAGCCACGTCCGGCGGCCTGTAGAAACCAGTGGCGAATCGCATCTTCACCTGAATGCCCGAATGGTGGGTTGCCGATGTCATGAGCAAGGCACGCTGATTGGACGACCATTCCAAGATCGCTTGGCTCGCACCAGTCAGGCAGGGCGCTGCGAATGATTTCGCCGACCCGCATACCGAGCGAGCGGCCAACGCAGCTGACTTCCAATGAATGGGTCAGGCGAGTGTGGATGTGATCGTTGCTTGTGACCGGATGAACCTGGGTCTTGCGGCCCAGTCGACGGAACGCGCCGGAAAAAATAATGCGGTCATGATCTTTGTGGAAAGGACTGCGCCCCAGCTCTTCAGGGCTATAAATGGGTTTGCCAAGTCGTTCGCGGTTAAGCAGGGTTTGCCAATCCAAGGCGTTCACTCCGTCTATTGATTGCGTCTAGCTTCCCGGTTCAGTCGATAGGCTGCAAGGGCCTTGGTCGCAACGCCGTGATTACAAACCGGCGGCGTCGATATCGATCAACAGCAGGCACTGGCCGTTCTCGAAGAACTGTCCGGCAGTCAGGCAATATTGGTTACTGGTCACGTCGCGGTAAGTATTGGACAGGGTCAGGCGCCGTTCACCCCACCCCTCTGCCAGCAAGTGGTAGAAGTACGGGCGCCAGGACCAGTTGTGGCCCAGATAACTGGTATCAGCCTGCCAGACTCCATTGCGCCATTCAAAATTCGGTGTGAGCTGCGTGCCATGGCGATCGCATTGATAGATGCGCAATAGCCACGGATAGTCGTGCAGTTGAGGTATCTGGCTCAGGGGGGCTTGCCCTTCGGCCCAACTCTGTAGCAGGTTCATTAACGTGCTGAGTTGTAGGCGCAGGGTCATCAGGCGGGCGCGCTCGGCCACTTTTTGCAGCACGTAGCGGTCACGCAATTGAGCAAAATGCTGAACGAAAGCATCGCCGGCAAAGAACTCCAGTTCACCTTTGGCGAACAAAAACCCCTGAACATAGCGTGAGCCACACTCCAGGGCGAAATGCAGTTCGGCTTCGGTCTCCACCCCTTCGGCGATAATCGAGCAGCCGGTCTTCTCGGCCATTTGCGCCAGTGCCTTGACCACATCACTGCTGTGGCCGCCCCGGGCGGCGGCCTGAAACAAGCGCATGTCCAGTTTCAAAATGTCTGGTTGCAGCGCCAGTACCCGGTCCAGTTGCGAATAGCCGGCCCCAAAGTCATCGATAGCAATGCGCGCACCCGCTTCCCGATAGCGCGCCACAACATCGGCCAAACGTTGGCTGTTGCCACCCAGCTCAGTGATTTCGAAGACGATGCGCTGTGGTGCCACGCCATGGCTCTGCAGCTGCTTGAGGCTGGGCAATGGTTGACCCGGTCGCAGGCGATTGATCCAGCGTGGGGAAATATTCAGACTTAGAAACCAGTCGTTGGGCGCTTCATGCAGGCGGCTCAAGGCATTGTCGCGGATCGCCCGGTCTAGACGGCGCAGGATGGCAGGAGACATCTTGGGATCAGCAAACAGGGGGCCAACGGATAAAAGGCGACCATCGCTCTGGCGTAGGCGACCTAAGGCTTCAACGCCGGCAATGCGACCAGTAGCGGTGTCGATGAACGGCTGAAAGCAGGCAAGCGGTTGCCCGTCGATCACGGAGCCTCCTTAGTAGATCTTGGAATTGTTTTGCCGTGCAGGCAGAGCCTGTCACCCCACGGAGGACCATGAGGTGGCAGGCGCTGGAGTGCTTTGCAAGAATGCAGCCAGATGGGGCAACTCAGCGTTTAGGCGGGGAACCTTGTAACGCGAGCTTTATCAGCGGGAGTAGGCTTGCGCCCAGCTTTACGAGGCGCGTAACACCACCGACGCCGCCACCTTTGGCTCCTTTTCCACTGAGGAAGCCCAGCAGGGTGACGATGCCAATGCCCCACAGAGGCGCGTGTTTAATGCCCAGCGTGCCTTGCCAATCCTGCGTCATATTGCGTACGCGGCGTATCGGCTCCAGCAGTTGACTCGATTCGTGACGAATCTCCTGGCGATGCATTTCCATGCGCAAGCGAATCAACGCCTTGCGCAGTTCTCGCCGGGAGGCTGTGTGCGACAGTTCAGGCAGGTTCATGGCATCAGTCGCTCGCGATCATTGGCCAACTCTTGGAGCGTGGCATTGAACGGTGACGATTCGTCGAAGATCGCCGCTTTCAAACGCAAACCGCAGAACACCGCAGCCAGGGCATAGAAAACACAGAGACCAATGATGCCGGCCAAGCGATAACTATCCCATACGACGATCAGCAATAAAGCGGATAACCCGATCAGCAGCAGCAGTGTAAAAACCAGCGCCAGCCCGGCGAATAGCAGCAGGCTCAATGTGCGTGATTTTTGCTCCTGCAGTTCGATGCCGAACAATTCCACGTGACTGTGTAGCAGGCCCAGAAAAGCGGCACCCAAGCGCCGCGGTGACGAGTGTTGGTCCGCCGATGACGAACCTGATTCCGTGCCCATAGCCGTCAGCGCCTTGTAGCCAGAAGACCCAGGAGGAAACCGACGCCAGCGGCGATACCCACTGACTGCCATGGATTGCTCTGAACATAATCTTCGGTGGCCGTTACCGCCGCTTTACCACGTACGCGCAGGGACTCTTCTGTCAGGCGCAGTGTTTCCCTTGCCTTTAACAGGCTGTCGTTAATCTGCCCCCGTAATTCATCGGCCTGATCGCCAGCCAACGTGGCGGTGTGCGCGAGAAGCTTTTCCGTGTCGCTGACCAAAGTTTGAAAATCAGCCATTAATATTTCCTGAGCGCTCTGCGCGGTTTTGCTAGCCATGGTTATCTCCGTCTAGTGGCTTAATGGTATTTCGAGTCTAAGGGATTACGGAAGGTTCATTCCAATTCACACCCGTATTAAATCGATCAGCTGGTACAGGTTTTGCTTCCAGATGGTGCGCCATGGAGGGCGATGCGCTGAATAAGAGCGAAGACAATGGCAAATGTGCCCAGATCTTACGCTTACATCATAAAACTTGAGAAAAAGCTCAAGCGACAATTTTTCCTCAAAAGTAGGCTGCTCCAAATCGGGTCACGCATTGCGCCTATCTGCCAATGTATGGCGCCAGTTCGGTGCACGACGAGGATCATTTGACCCGCTTTGGTGCTTTTTGACGAATTGCAGGCCTGCCCTCCATGGAAAATTTACAAAGCGCTGTGGACTCTTTGGTCCAAAGCTCAAATACCTTGTTTATCTTGACCGGTGCGGTGATGGTGCTGGCCATGCACGCCGGTTTTGCCTTTCTTGAAGTCGGCACGGTCCGGCACAAGAATCAGGTCAATGCGTTGTCGAAGATTCTCAGCGATTTTGCTGTATCGACACTGGCGTACTTCTTTATAGGCTATTGGATTTCTTACGGGGTAAACTTTTTACAACCCGCGTCCGTGATCAGTGCAAATCATGGGTATCAGCTGGTGAAATTTTTCTTCCTGCTGACCTTTGCCGCAGCGATTCCGGCGATTATTTCTGGCGGTATTGCCGAGCGTGCCCGGTTCGCGCCTCAGTTGTGTGCAACCGTATTAATTGTCGCCTTTGTCTACCCGTTCTTCGAGGGCATCGTCTGGAATGGCAACTTTGGCCTGCAGTCCTGGTTGTTGGAGCGTTTTGGTGCCAGCTTTCATGACTTCGCCGGCTCCGTCGTGGTTCATGCCATGGGCGGCTGGCTGGCGTTAGCGGCCGTGTTGTTGCTAGGGGCGCGCAATGGACGATACCGGGAAGGGCGGTTGGTTGCCTATCCACCCTCGAGCATTCCGTTCCTGGCGCTGGGTTCGTGGATCCTGATCGTTGGCTGGTTCGGCTTTAACGTCATGAGTGCCCAGACCTTGCAAGGTGTTAGCGGGTTGGTGGCGGTCAACTCATTGATGGCAATGGTCGGTGGCACGGTTGCCGCGTTGATTGTGGGACGTAACGACCCCGGCTTTCTGCACAACGGTCCGTTGGCTGGCCTGGTGGCGATCTGTGCCGGGTCGGACCTGATGCATCCGGTAGGGGCCTTGATCACGGGCGTTATCGCCGGAGCGCTGTTTGTCTGGTGCTTTACTGCGGCCCAGGTGCGCTGGAAAATCGATGATGTGTTAGGCGTCTGGCCTCTGCATGGGTTGTGCGGCCTCTGGGGTGGGATCGCGTGTGGTGTCTTTGGTCAAACAGCGCTGGGTGGGCTGGGCGGGGTCAGCCTCATCAGCCAATTGATCGGCTCCGGGCTGGGTGTGGTTGTGGCCCTGCTTGGCGGGTTCCTGGTATACGGCACACTCAAAATGATCATTGGCTTGCGATTGACTCAGGAGCAGGAGTACTACGGCGCCGACCTGTCGATCCACAAAATCGGTTCAGTCAGTCAGGACTGAGGCTGCGGATTCGGGCTCGACGCGGTTATCCGCGTCGGCCTAAAATGCTACCACTCTCAATTCTCTACACGCCATGCTGAAGGTGTCTTCATGCCTCCTGAATGCCAATTGCTAGGCACCCTTGGGTGTCATCTGTGTGAAGTCGCCGAAGCCGAACTGCTGCCATTGGTCGAGCATGGTTTGCTGGTCGAACTGGTCGATATTGGAGAGAGCGCTGCGCTGGTGGACGATTACGGTCTGCGCATTCCCGTGCTGCGGCGCGTGGACACTGGCGCCGAGCTGGACTGGCCGTTCGATGCAGAGCAAGTGGTGGTGTTCCTTCAGTGATGCGCACGACAAAAATACCCGATCAAAAATATTTTGCTCAAGACATCACCAACTGGCTATGTAACTGAGTTCCATGGGTCAAGTTGTCAGCCAGCGGGCAGCGACGTTCAACCTCGTGCAAAAACGCCAGTTTTTCCTCAGTGCTTAGATCCGCGTCAATGTCTACCAGTATTCGCAATGCCTGAAATCCCGGTCGAACAGAAAGATCCCGTCCGAGTAATCCCGCAGGGTCATAATCAGCTTGAATTTCAAAGCGCATACCGCGCAGTTCAATTTTGCGCTGATGCGCGAGAAAGCGGCCAATCGTGCCAAAGCATCCGGCAACCGCGGCGAGAATCAATTCAAGTGGCGTAGGCCCGGTATCTTGTCCGGCCGCGTGCTTGGGCTGATCCATGATGACGCGGTGTTCACCGCACGTCACGTCGATTGCAAAGCCTGAGCCGAGGGTGCCGTGGGCGCTAATAGTTTTCAGGGTCATGTCCGTGTTGCTCCTTTGCTCAATTCGTTCGGCGGTTTTCTAGCGCTGAGAACAATAAGATACCGGCCAGCATGGCCCCCATGAATACGATGATTTGCCAGTGCCCAGTGAGCAAAATCGCCACCGCGGGCCCGGGGCAAATACCAGCGATGCCCCAGCCGACCCCGAACAACAGGCTACCTCCAATCAGTCGGGAATCCAGTTCACGTTTGACCGGTATCTGCATGGGTGCACCCAGCAGGGACTGCTTCTGTTTGCGGGCCCAGTTCAGTGGCAGGATCGCAACTGCGATAGCGCCGGTCATGACAAGCCCTAGAGAGGGATCCCAGGCACCGGCCAAGTCGAGAAAACCTAACACCTTGGCGGGGTTTGCCATGCCTGCCAGCAGCACGCCAAGTCCGAAGATCAGTCCAGAGAAAAAAGCAGTCAACTTGATCATATTCAAGCCCCCAACACATGACGAGCTACGTACACCGTGGTAAAGCCTGCCGCCATAAAACACAACGTTGCCATGATGGAGCGAGGGGATAGGCGCGAGATGCCGCACACGCCGTGACCACTGGTGCAGCCGGAGCCGTAACGTGTGCCGACGCCTACTAGCAGGCCGGCTAACACCAGCCCGAACCAGCCTGTCTGAAACTGGATTACCGGCAAGGCGGCAAACAGCCCCCACAGCAGGGGTGCCAGCAGCAAGCCCAGAAGAAACATCGCCTTCTCGCCCCAGCCATCACTGCCCCACTGGAGTACGCTACCGAGCAATCCGCTTATTCCGGCAATACGGCCATTGGCGAGAACAAAGAAGCTGGCCGCCAGCCCAATCAGTGCTCCTCCTGCCAGTGCCGACCAGGGAGTGAAGTTAAACCAGTCAATGCTCATGTCGCGTTTCCTGCACGGAATAGTGGGTAAAAAGTCTGGGTGGCGGCAGGCGCTGCCGGACTGCTGATGTTTAATCGGTCTGCTTGCCATGGCAAAGCGTCTAGACCTGTCGTTCCACGGGTGTTAGGGGGCTTCAAAGGCGATCATGATAAAAGCGCTCAATTAAGACAAAAACAATATATTTTTTTATATAGTACTTGGCAAGTGCTGTTATTGCTTTGGAGAGGATCAGCGGACGAAGCAGGAGCGATAAGCGCATAAAGCAGAGTTGGCAGGCCTCGCCGGGACATAATCAACCAACGGGCAATGTTCCGTCCGACGAAGGGAGACCAGCGCTTTGCTCACATAATGGCCAGATAGGCTATGAGTAACGCTCCCAGAATCGCGGTGGTGATATTGATCCCCGGACCAGCGTTGACGCTGTAACCGTTCGGGATCTCAACAGGTTTGAGCGTCTTAACCACCTTTCGATACTGTCAGGGTGTCCGCGCGGCGCACGGGATGACCGCGGAGTGAAGGTGAGCCATCAGGAGGCTTTTTCGGCACAAAATTGTTGATACAGAGTATTGATGACTGCCAGTGCAGCGGGACTACTGATGCGATAGAACACCTGCTTTCCGTCACGACGGGTCTCCACCAGTCCTTCGCGGCGAAGCACCGCCAGCTGTTGTGAAAGAGTCGGTTGCTGTATCCCTAGCAGTGACTCCAGATCGCTGACATTGCGCTCACCTTGGGATAATTGGCATAGCAGCATCAAGCGATCCTGATTGGCCAAGGCCTTTAGAAGCTGGCTGGCAGCATCGGCATTGGCGCGCAGTTGCTGGATGTCTAGTTCAGGTATATGAGCGTTCATTGTGCCTTCTCAGTTAATGCGTATACACTATATATTGTTGTATATTGTCGTGCAATTTGTTAATCATCAGGCACTGTGGGGACGGCCGCTCCTGCACCTGAATCAGAGAGCAATACTCCGAGCCGAAGGTGCAAATGCTCAATAGTTGCCTGAGCGGATAAGTTAGGCTATGGCGGTTCGTCTATATATTTTTAAATGGGTTGAGAGGCTGCAATCCTTCATGTTCATACGCTAGCAGTTAGTTAAACTTCGGCAATCCGATAGCAAATCAAAAAAGGACAATCGATGACTATCCACGTTCTTCCATT
>ERZ1463034.81-NODE-81-length-30899-cov-51.564324_pt1 | contig 30899 bp, 27 predicted proteins | sample MGYA00564480_ERZ1463034 | MGnify/ENA primary metagenome ERZ1463034 (study PRJEB39244, sample SAMEA3635122) | Helicobacter pylori | study: EMG produced TPA metagenomics assembly of PRJEB11511 data set (Assembly of a 5300-year-old Helicobacter pylori...
GCGCCGAGGATGCTGAGCTTCACTGGGCGTTCTCCTGCTCGAATTGACGTTGTGCGGTTTGCCCGCTCATGGCCATGGACAGCACAGCCATGCGTATTGCGATGCCGTAGGTGACCTGGTTGAGGATTACCGAATGGGCGCCGTCGGCCACTGCCGACTCGATCTCCACGCCGCGGTTGATCGGGCCTGGGTGCATGACAATGACGTCCGGTTTGGCGCCGGCCAGACGAGCGGTGGTCAGGCCGAACAGGCGGTAGAACTCACCTTCGCTGGGCAACAGACCGCCCTGCATGCGTTCGCGCTGCAGGCGCAGCATGATCACCACGTCGACGTCTTTGAGGCCGGCAGCCAGGTCGGTGTAGACCTTGACCCCGTACTGCTCGACGCCCACCGGCAACAAGGTTTTCGGCGCGACTACGCGGATGTCCGGGCAGCCGAGGGCTTTGAGCGCAATCATGTTCGAGCGCGCCACCCGCGAGTGCAGGATGTCACCAACGATGGCCACGGAGAGGTTTTCGAAACCACCCTTGTGCCGACGAATGGTGAGCATGTCGAGCATGCCCTGAGTCGGGTGCGCATGGCGGCCGTCGCCACCGTTGATGATCGCGACCTCCGGGCAGACATGTTCGGCGATGAAGTGCGCGGCGCCCGAGTCGCCATGACGCACGACGAACATGTCGGCGGCCATCGCTTCAAGGTTGCGCAGGGTGTCGAACAGCGTTTCGCCCTTACTGGTGGACGAGGTCGAGACATTCAGGGTGATCACGTCGGCCGACAGCCGTTGGGCAGCCAGTTCGAATGTGGTGCGGGTGCGGGTCGAGTTCTCGAAGAACACGTTGCACACCGTCTTGCCGCGCAGCAGCGGGACTTTCTTTACCGCCCGGGCGCCGACTTCCAGAAAGGAATCGGCGGTGTCGAGAATTTCGGTGAGTAACTCGCGGGGCAAACCGTCGAGCGAGAGAAAGTGGCGCAGCTGGCCCTGATGATTGAGCTGCAGTGGGCGCTTGGCGTCGATAGGCGTCATCGCAAGGACTCTTTATTAGGGGCTAGAGGGCGGCGGCAGAGAGGTTCTGGTATTCAAGTGCGAGCGGCGCGGGGCCGAGCAATTTTACCCGCTCATCGGGCGCCAGCGACAGGGTGGCGCCGACCACGTCGGGGCTAATCGGCAGTTCCCCGGCGTTAAGATCGAGCAGGCAGACCAGGGTCACGCTGGCCGGACGGCCGTAATCGAACAGTTCGTTGAGCGCAGCGCGGATGGTCCGGCCGCTCATCAGCACGTCATCGATCAGTACCAAGTGCTGGCCTTCGATCTCGAACGGCAGGGCCGAGGGACGCACTTGCGGGTGCAGGCCGCTCTGGCTGAAATCGTCGCGGTAGAAGGACACGTCCAGTGTGCCCAACGGCGACTGGCTGCCCAGCGCTTCAAGCAACGCCTGTGCGACCCAGATGCCGCCCGTGCGAATGCCGATATAACGCGGTTCAGTGATGTTGCGCTGGCTCAGATAGGCCTTCAGATCAATGGCCATCTGGCTGATCAGTGCGGCGGGATTGGGCAGACTCATGGTTGCTCCTTCAGGGGCCTGAGCGTCTTTCACGCAGGTTGCTCAGGCTGAAAACTGGATGTCTATTCTTTCAATAAAGAGATCGATAAAGCGATCACGCGTCAAACAGGGCGCCGTTGGCATCCAGCCAGCCCTGTAACAACAGCGCGGCAGCAATGGCATCCACCGGGTTGTCGCGATAGCTGCCTTTCTGCCCGCCACGGGACAGACGCTCGCCCTTGGCTTCAAAGGTGGTCAGGCGCTCGTCGTGGGTATACACCGGCAGGTTGTAGCGGCCGTTGAGTCGACGCGAGAATTTTTCAGCACGGGCACTCATGTCGCTCGGCGTGCCGTCCATGTTTAGCGGCAGGCCGACGACAATGGCGTCGGGCTTCCATTCTCGGATCAATGCTTCGACCTTGTCCCAGTCCGGGATACCGTTCTGCGCTTTCAAGATGCACAGCTCGCGGGCCTGGCCGGTAATCACCTGACCAACGGCAACGCCGATCTGTTTGGTGCCGTAATCGAAGCCCAGCAAAAGACGTAAAGCCATCAGGCGTGGCCCGCCTGACTGGTCAGCAAGCTGAGATTGACGCCCAGGCCGGCCGCCGCCGCGTGGAGGCGATGCTCACTCGGGATATCGAACAGGATGGCCGGATCGAACGGGCAGGTCAGCCAGATGTTGGCGGCCAGCTCGGCGTCCAGTTGCCCGGCTTCCCAGCCCGCATACCCGAGGGTGATCACATGTTGATCCGGGCCGTAGCCGTCAGCGATAGAGAACAGCACATCCTGAGACGTCGACAGCGCGAGGCCGCCGAGTTCGACCGTTGCCTGAAACTGCGGTCCGCTCGGGTGCAGGACAAAGCCGCGATCGGTTTGCACTGGGCCACCGGTATGAATCGGGATGTGCTGGCAGCGCAATGGCGGTTCGGTTTCGGGGCGCAGTTGCTCAAGAATGTCCGCCAGCGTCAGGCCCTGTGGACGGTTGATCACCAGGCCCATGGCGCCATTTGCGTTGTGCTCGACGATGTAGGTCAAGGTGTGCGCAAAGTTCGGATCGGCCATGTGCGGCATGGCAATCAGGAAGTGATGCTTGAGGTAGCTTGCGGGGACGTTTTTCATGAGCCCTAGTGTGGCGCTGCCCGACGGGCCTGACAACTGGCTAATGTGATAGGTGTTCAGGTCTTCAGTTGCTGGACAGCTTATCGCCACGGGCGAAACGCCAGGTGCGAATGATCTCCAGTCGGTCGATGTCAGCCAGATCGCCGGTGAACGGCGCAAAAGGCGCCGCCAATCGCACAATACGTTGCGCAGCTTGATCGAGCAGCGGCTGGCCGGACGACTCCAGCACTAATATTTCGAACAGGGAGCCATCGCGGTTGATCGACACCATCATCCGCAAATTACCGTACACCTGGTTGCGCCGCGCTTCTTCCGGATAGTTGAGATTGCCTATCCGTTCGATTTTTTTACGCCAGTCTTCTTTATACCAGGCGCCTTTGTCGCGCATGGTCGACGCAGCGCTGAGGCGATGGATCTTAGGGCGCTTGGCGTACAGCTGTTGTTCGTTGGAGAGCTCGGCTTCCAGGCTGGAAATTTCGCTGGTCAGCTGCGAGCTGTCAAAGGTCGGCGCGGCCTTGACGGCGGGTTCTTGCTTGATCTCTTCGCGCTTGGTCACGGTTTTCTGGGTTTTCTGCGCGGTGGTCGCGACCGCCGTTTTCGGTGCTACCTGCTTTTCCACCGGCTTGGCGGCAGGGGGTGGCGTCACCTTGTTGATCTTGGTGTCCTGAAATGGCGCCAGCTCGGTAGTCTTGGGGATCGCCTTCTTGTCCAGCGTGCCACTGCCCTGCTGATTATCCTGGGCGAGAAAATCGGCTTTTTTCGGCGGGGCTTCGCTTTTGAAGGTGGCGAGGGTGATTTCCAGGGTTTTGCTGATGTCTGGCGGTTTGACGTAAGCGAAGCCCACACCGAGGATCAGTGCTACGTGGATCAGCGCTGCAATCATCAGGGTAAACCCAAGCCGATCAGCCGGGCGCACGCCAGCACGGGCGAGTTCAGGGGGCAGATCGTCGGCCAAAGCGTTCATCATCAGTCCAACATTTTCACAAGCCGCGCATGATAGCGCACTGTCGCAAATACTGCGGTGTGCGCTGGTCTGGAGCAGGCCGGATCGGCCTCATTCCTGTGCAACCCGCACGGGGATCAGGCCGGGGATAGCGTTTACCTGGCCTTGAGCTTCTTCTCGATGGCATCCATCAGCATGGACGCAATGTTGGTGCCGAAGGCATTGTCGATTTCACGAATGCACGTCGGGCTGGTGACGTTGATTTCGGTGAGGTGCTCGCCGATGATATCGATGCCTACGAATAGCAGGCCTCTTTCACGCAGTGTCGGGCCGACTTCGGCCGCGATCCAGCGGTCATGCGGGGTCAAGGGGCGGGCTTCGCCACGACCACCGGCGGCCAGGTTGCCACGGGTTTCGCCAGCGGCCGGGATACGTGCGAGGCAGTAAGGCACGGGCTCGCCGTCAATCATCAGGATGCGTTTGTCGCCGTCCTTGATCGCTGGCAGGTAGCCTTGGGCCATAATCTGCTGCGTGCCATTGGCCGTCAGGATTTCGAGGGTCACCGACAGGTTTGGATCGCCCTCGCGGTGGCGGAAGATGGATGTGCCGCCCATGCCGTCCAGCGGTTTGAGAATCACATCGCCATGCAGTTCGGCGAATTCGCGCAAGATGTCCATACGGCGGCTGACCAGAGTCGGCGGCGTGCATTGCGGGAACAGCGTGGCAAATAGCTTCTCGTTGCAGTCACGCAGGCTCTGTGGGCGGTTGACCACCAGTACGCCGGCGCGTTCAGCTTGTTCGAGCAGGTACGTGGAGTACACGAACTCCATATTGAACGGCGGATCCTTACGCATCAGGATCACGTCGAGGTCGTCCAGGCCGCTGTCGATTTCGGCTCCCAGTTCGAACCAGTGTTCGGGGTCGGCGAAGACTTTCAGTGGTTTCATCCGGGCGCGTGCCTGGCCGGCGTTTTGGTACAAATCGTGCTGTTCCATATAGAACAGCGACCAACCGCGATCCTGGGCGGCAAGGAGCATGGCCAGCGAGCTGTCCTTTTTATAGGAGATGTCCTCGATGGGGTCCATGACAATCCCTAGGCGAACGCTCATGGGCAATATCCTCTGTCGGTAAGGGCCGCTTGGGCCTGAAAATAGGCGTCAGGGTGGCGCCGTGCATGCGCTGGGTCAAGAGGCAAGCGCGCAGCGTCGGGCTTTATGGATTGCGTCTGGAGAGTGTGCTAAAAAGGCTCGGCACTTGGCCTTGGGCCCCGTTAATTAAGGGGCTGGGGGCTCATGGTAGCTCCATGTCAGCCTGAAGACGCCGGGCACAACGCAGCAAATCGACTCGCCGCGGCGATGGTAGAGCAAACATGGAACAGCATTCCACAGCTTTGAAAGTGATGATCATCGACGATTCGAAGACGATTCGCCGCACCGCAGAGACGTTATTGAAGAACGTCGGTTGCGAAGTCATCACCGCGATAGACGGGTTCGATGCGCTGGCGAAGATCGCCGACAATCACCCGCGAATCATTTTCGTCGACATCATGATGCCGCGCCTGGATGGCTATCAGACCTGTGCACTGATCAAGAATAACCGGGCATTCAAGTCAACGCCGGTGATCATGCTGTCCTCCAGGGATGGCCTGTTCGACAAGGCCAAGGGCCGGATAGTCGGCTCAGACCAGTTTCTGACCAAGCCTTTCAGCAAGGAAGAACTACTGAACGCGATCAAGGCCCATGTGCCGGAGTTCGTTGCAGTAGAACAACAAGTATCTTGATGCCCTGTGACCCTGGCGGGTCGAGAGCATCCATTGCGTATGGGGAATACCATGGCTCGAATTCTGATCGTTGATGATTCGCCGACTGAAATGTACAAGTTGACCGGCATGCTGGAAAAGCACGGTCATCACGTCTTGAAAGCCGAAAACGGCGCTGATGGCGTTGCCCTGGCCCGTCAGGAAAAACCCGACGCGGTGCTCATGGATATCGTGATGCCCGGTCTCAATGGTTTCCAGGCCACGCGCCAGCTGACTAAAGACGCTGACACCAACATGATTCCGGTGATCATCATCACGACCAAGGATCAGGAAACCGATAAAGTCTGGGGCAAGCGCCAGGGCGCGCGTGATTATCTGACCAAGCCGGTGGACGAAGAAACCCTGATGAAAACCCTGAATGCGGTATTGGCCGGCTGACGGTCCGCACTCATGGCTGAGTCGCAAACCGCCTTCCAGTTGCTCCTTGAAATCGATCAGCGCTGTCGCTCTCTCGCGGCCGGTCTGCCTTTGCAGGAGACGCGACTGCAAGACTGGAGCGGGATCGGTTTTCGCATGGGCGATCAGTGTTACGTGGCGCCCATGGGGGAGATCAGCGAGATCCTGCATGAGCCGCGTTACTCCGTATTGCCTGGGGTAAAGCCTTGGGTCAAGGGTGTGGCCAACCTGCGGGGGCGGTTGCTGCCGATCATGGATTTGTGTGCGTTTTTTGATCATGAGTTGTCGCCTGTGCGCAAGCAGCGGCGGGTGCTGGTGGTCGACTATCAAGATGTGTTCGCCGGGCTGATGGTCGATGAAGTATTGGGTGTGCAGCATTTCAATCAACGCAGCCTGATGCCTGAGCCACTTGTGGCGTTCGAAGCGGGGGTCGCGCCGTTCATTCAGGGGCAGTTCTTACGTGAACAGGCCTGGTTGGTCTTCAGCCCGCATGCGCTGGCGCAATCACCGGGCTTCATGGATGTCGCGCTGTAACGTTTTTCGGCGGGCCTCGACGGGCCCTTTTTTATTTCCGGGATGAATAGATGTTGCTGGCCAGGCGGGGCCCTGAATAATGAGCAAGACAGGTAGGTCATTGGAGGGTGAGCGCAGTCGGTCGCAGATCGCCGCGCTGTTTGTCGCCCTGATCATTTTTATCATGTTGCTGTTCGCTAACTTCGCCTACCTCAACACGCAGTCGAATTACGATAAACAGTACATCGGCCACGCAGGCGAGCTGCGCGTGTTGTCTCAGCGAATCGCCAAAAACGCCTCCGAAGCCGCCGCGGGCAAGGCGCCTGCGTTCAAGCTGTTGGCCGACGCACGCAACGATTTTGATCTGCGCTGGGGTTTCCTGAAAAAAGGTGACAAGGCCACGGGGTTGCCGTCGGCGCCGTCAGCCGTGAGTCAGGAAATGCAGGCCGTGCAGAAGGACTGGGAGAGTCTGCGCAAGAGCACCGACGTGATTGTCGCCAGTGAACAGACCGTTCTGTCCCTGCATCAAGTGGCGGCAACCCTGGCCGAAACCATTCCGCAGTTGCAGGTCGAGTACGAAAAAGTCGTCGACAGCCTTCTGCAAAATCATGCGCCGGCCAGTCAGGTGGCGGTGGCGCAGCGTCAGTCGCTGTTGGCTGAGCGAATTCTCGGTTCGGTCAACACTGTACTGTCCGGGGATGACACCGCGGTGCAGGCCGCCGATGCGTTCGGTCGCGACGCAAGCCTGTTTGGCCGGGTGCTCAATGGCATGATTGAAGGCAATCCGGTGATGAATATCACCCAGGTCCAGGACCACGATTCCCGTGTGCGCCTGACCGAAATTGCCGAGCTGTTCCAGTTCGTTTCAGGCTCCGTGGATGAAATTCTCGAAACTTCGCCCGAGCTGCTTCAAGTGCGTGAATCGGCCAGCACTATCTTCACCACCTCGCAAACCCTGCTCGATGAAGCGTCGGTGCTGGCCGATCATTTTGAGCACCTGGCCAGTGGGCGTTCGATGCACAGCATCGGCGGCTACCTGCTGGGCCTGCTGGCCTTGATGTCGATCATTTTGATCGGCATCGTGATGGTGCGCGAAACCAACCGGCAGTTGCGCGAAACCGCCGAGAAGAACGAGCGCAATCAGCACGCGATCATGCGTCTGCTCGATGAGATCGAAAACCTCGCCGACGGTGATCTGAGAGTCGCCGCGTCCGTGACCGAAGACTTCACCGGGGCAATTGCCGACTCGATCAATTACTCCATCGACCAGTTGCGCGACCTGGTGGCCACGATCAACCTGACTGCGGAGCAAGTCGCGTCAGCGGTTGCAGATACTCAGACCACGGCCATGCAGTTGGCGGCGGCGTCCGAGCATCAGGCGTTGCAGATTGCGGCTGCCTCGACCGCGATCAATAACATGGCGATTTCCATCGATGAGGTCTCGGCCAATGCGTCGGAGTCGTCGGCGGTGGCGGAGCGTTCGGTGGCCATTGCCAATAAAGGTAACGAGGTGGTGCATAACACCATCAACGGTATGGACAACATCCGTGAGCAGATTCAGGACACCTCCAAGCGGATCAAACGTTTGGGCGAGTCTTCCCAGGAAATCGGCGATATTGTCAGCTTGATCGATGATATTGCCGATCAGACCAACATTCTGGCCCTCAATGCGGCGATACAAGCCTCGATGGCCGGGGATGCCGGACGTGGCTTTGCGGTGGTTGCCGACGAAGTGCAACGGCTGGCAGAGCGCTCTTCGTCGGCCACCAAGCAGATTGAGACCCTGGTTCGGGCCATTCAGAACGACACCAACGAGGCGGTCATCTCCATGGAGCAGACGACCAGCGAAGTGGTGCGCGGCGCCCGACTGGCGCACGATGCCGGGGTGGCACTGGAGGAAATCGAGGGTGTTTCGAAAACCCTCGCGGCGTTGATTCAGAGCATCACCAACGCTGCGCAGCAGCAGGCGTCCTCTGCGGGGCAGATTTCCCGGACCATGAGCGTGATTCACCAGACCACGACACAAACGACGTCTGGCACCACGGCCACGGCGGAAAGTATCGGCAACCTGGCGAAAATGGCCAGCGAGATGCGGCGTTCGGTGTCTGGTTTTACCTTGCCACCGTCGTAAGGCCCTGGTTGAACACCCGGGTAAATAATAGGTAATGACTGGAGTTGTTATGGCTGATCGGCACGACTACGTGGCCCTCGAATGGGTCAAGGGCGAAATTGCCGAAACGCTCAAACAGGCCCGCCAAGCCCTCGAAGCGTTTGTCGCACACCCACAGGACCCGGCCTCAATGGTTGAGTGCCTGAGCTGTGTGCACCAGGTGCATGGCAGCCTGCAAATGATCGAATTCTATGGCGCGGCGCTGCTCGCCGAAGAAATCGAGCAACTGGCGCTGGCGTTGCAGCAACGTCGCGTGGCGCAACAGGCCGAAGCCGTGTATTTGCTGACGCAGGCTATGGTGCAGATGCCGGTTTACCTCGACCGCATCCATACCGCCAGACGCGATTTGCCGCTTGTGGTGCTGCCGCTGCTGAATGATTTGCGCAGCGCCCGAGGCGAGAGCTTGCTGTCGGAAACCAGTCTGTTTGCCCCGCAACTGCTCTGTGTTCCCGAACTCGACGCGCAGGCATTGGCCAAGCTAGACAGCCCTGACTTGGCGGCGCTGCTGCGCAAGTGGCGGCAAATGCTCCAAGCGGCGTTGGTTGGTTTACTGCGTGAGCAGGAGGTGCAGACCAACCTCGGTCACATGGCCAAAGTGTTTAGCCGCCTTGAGGCATTGTGCAAAGACGCGCCGCTCGGTCTGTTGTGGCAGATTGCGTCGGCGCTGGTCGCAACCATGGCTGACGGCCAGTTCACCAATAGCCCGGCGCTGCGCGGTCTGCTCAAAGAGTCTGACAAGGAACTCAAGCGCTTGCTCGAGCAGGGTATCAGCGCAATCAATCAGCCGGCGCCAGATGAGTTGCTCAAGAGCCTGTTGTTTTACATCGCCAAATCCGACAGCCAGGCGCCACCTATGTTGCTGCTCAAAGATCAATACGGCCTCGCCGAGTCCCTGCCCGATACCGCGCTGGTCGACGAAGAGCGTGCGCGGCTGGCGGGCCCGGATCGCGATGCGATGCGCTCGGTGGTGGTCGCGCTATGCGAGGAGCTGGTCAGGGTCAAAGATCGCCTGGACGTCTTCGTGCGCAGCGACCGCAAGCACGTTGGTGAACTCAACAGCCTGCTGCCGCCGCTGCAACAGGTCGCGGATACCTTGGCCGTCCTTGGCTTCGGTCAGCCACGTAAAGTCATCATCGATCAATTGGCGGTTGTTCAGGGTTTGGCCCAGGGCCAACGTGAAGCCGATGACTCTGCGTTGATGGATGTCGCTGGCGCACTCTTGTACGTCGAAGCGACCCTGGCCGGGATGGTCGGCACCGTGGAGCAGACGCACCGTGAAAACAGCCGCTTGCCAACGACAGACCTGACCCAGATCCATCAGTTGGTGATCAAGGAGGCGCGTATCGGGCTGCAGCAGGCCAAGGACATGATCATCGATTATATCGACGGCCCTTGGGATCGGCATCGGCTCGAGCCTTTGCCCGCGCTGCTGGTGCAGGTACGCGGGGCACTGGCGATGATTCCGCTGGCGCGAGCAGCCAGCCTGCTCGCGGTTTGCAACGAATACATCCAGGAGCATTTGCTGGAGGACAACACGCCACCAACCTGGGGTCAGCTCGATGGTCTGGCAGACGCCCTCACCAGTATTGAGTATTACCTGGAGCGTTTGGGCCAGGATCATGAAGCGCCGGGTGAGCAAGTGCTCGACCGGGCTCAGTCCAGTCTGGAGGGACTCGGGTATTCGCCGATACCGGACGCCGTTGTCGAGGTGCCGCTGCTCGATGAGGTGATCAGTCAGGACGAGTTGCTTGAGTTGCAGGCCCGTCAGGAACTGGTCAGCCCGACGCAGACCATCGCCCAAGTGCTTGCCAGCCCGGTTTCGGCCGTTAATCCGCCGGCCCTCTATGTGCCAACCAGCCTGTTGCCGCCGCCCGCCGATGAAGAGCGGGTGGACGACGAGTTGCTTGAGGTGTTTCTCGAAGAGACCGATGAGGTGTTGGTGGCGCTGCACGAGCACTTGCCACAATGGTTCGATGACCCTCGTGATACCGCCGCGCTGACCGAAGTCCGCCGGGCATTTCATACCCTAAAAGGCAGCGGGCGGATGGTCCGTGCGTTGATCCTCGGCGAGTTGGCCTGGTCCGCGGAGAACCTGCTCAACCGGATCATGGAGAACAGCGTCAAACCCGATCAGCGCGTTCGGCGTTTACTGGCTGACGTGCTGGCCTTATTGCCTGAGGTTATTCGCGAATTCGCCGACAATGCCCAGCATCAGCGTGATGATGTCGACCTGTTGGCTGCATGTGCCCACGCGCTGGCCAAGGGCGAAGAGGTGCTCATCGCTGCGGTCATGGCTCATACCGTCAATGCCAACGATGAGGCGTTGGACCCGCATCTGCTGGAGATTTTCCGTCAGGAAGCGCGAAGCCATCTCGACACGCTCAATCGCTTTCTCGACAGCGCCACCGAAGCGGTGTCACCGCCCATCAGCGACGACCTGCAGCGCGCCCTGCACACGCTCAAAGGCAGCGCTTACATGGCGGGCGTGCTGCCCATAGCCGAGTTGGCCAGACCCCTGGATCAGTTGATCCTCGAGTTTAAATCCAATCTGATTCCGCTGAGGCAGGCAGAAATTCAGCTACTGAAGGCCGCCGAACCCTTGTTTCGACAGGGCCTGCTCCAGCTCGACAGTGACCCGCTGGCTACCATCGTGGGCGCAGCGGCGCTGATCGACGAGGCGCATTCGCTGCTGGACATCCGCCTGGCGGCTGCCCTTAGCGCACCGAGCAACGGCCTGCGCATCAAGCGCAATCCGCAATTGATCGCGACCTTTCTGGCCGAGGGCATGGACATTCTGCTCGATGCCGAAAGCCTGTTGCAGCGCTGGCAGCAGCATCCCGGCGAGCGCCAGGAATTAAGCGCTCTGCTCGACGAGTTGACCACCTTGGGTCATGGGGCGCACATGGCCGATCTGCCGCAGGTGGATGAGCTGTGTGAGGCACTGCTGGACTTGTATGGCGCGGTTGAAGAAAGCAGCCTGGCGGTCAGCGAGCGCTTCTTTCATGAGGTTGAAAGGGCGCACGAAGCCCTGATCGACATGCTTGACCAAGTGGCGGCAGGCCAAGAGGTGGATGCCAGCCCGGAGCGCATTCGGGCCTTGCGCGAATTGCTCGATCAAGCCCTCGACCCTGGCGCCATGGGCCTGATCAAAAGCGACGGTAGCCGCTCGCTGAGCATCACCGAACTGAATGCAGCGACCGAGCAACTCGCGATTGAACAGTCGGTTGAACACGCTATTCAGTCCGCAGTGCAGGAGCCCGGAGAGACCGATGCACCGCTAAGCGGCCTCGATGACGAGATCGTGGAAATCTTCCTCGAAGAGGCGGTGGATATTCTCGACAGCGCCGGGCAGGCATTGCACCGTTGGTTGTCCGATCCTGACAACCCGTTGCCGCTGTCCTCGCTGCAACGCGATTTGCACACCCTCAAGGGCGGCGCGCGCATGGCTGAAATCGGCCCCGTGGGCGATCTGGGTCATGAGCTGGAATCCCTATACGAAGGCTTGATCGACCGCCGCTACTGTCACTCGTCCGCATTGGCTGACTTGCTGCTGCAAAGCCACGACCTTCTGGCGATCCTGCTGGAGCAATTGCAAGACCATCAGCCGCTCAGCAGTCCGGCTGAGTTGATTGAATATATCCGTGATTTTCGCCAGGGCACTGGCCAAGGTTCACGCCCTGACGTCGAGCCGAAACCCGTCAGATCAGCGGTCGATATCCTCGAAGAGCGCGACCCTGAATTGCTGGAGATCTTCCTTGAGGAAGGCTTCGACATTGTCGAAAGCTCCGGCGGCGCCTTGACCCGCTGGCAGGACGAGCCGCAAAACACGGTTGAGGTGGAAAACCTGCTGCGTGATCTGCACACCCTCAAGGGCGGCGCACGGATGGTGGAAATCGCCCCGATTGGCGACCTGGCCCATGAACTTGAATTTCTCTATGAAGGCCTGTCAGCCGGGTTGTTGCACAGTAATCCACTGCTGATCAGCCTGTTGCAAAGCGGGCACGACCTGTTGGCTGGCATGCTTGACGCCGTGCGTGCGCGGCATCCGCTGCCCAGCGCCACGTTGTTGATCGAGAGCATCCATCGTTTCAGCAGCCCAAACGGCTTGGGGTCGCTCACCGCCAAAGCGACACTGGACGATGCGCCGCGCGAGGCTGCACCCTCCAGCGCGGTGGCAGTGTCTTCGACGGCCGAAGCCGAGGCTGAGCGCACCCCACCGGAAACGGTCAAGGTGGCGGCCGAACAGCTGGAAAGCCTGGTCAATCTGGCGGGTGAAACGTCGATCTTCCGGGAGCGTATCGAACAGCAAGTCAGCGATGCCCATGTCACTTTGGTTGAGATGGAAACCACCATCGAGCGCATGCGCGACCAGTTGCGGCGTCTGGACATCGAAACCCAGGGGCGAATTCTCAGCCGCGAGCAGGTGCAAGCCGAGCGATTGGGCTATGAAGAATTCGATCCGCTGGAGATGGACCGTCATTCGCAGTTGCAGCAACTTTCGCGGGCCTTGTTCGAGTCTGCATCCGACCTGCTCGACCTTAAAGAAACCCTCGACACCCGAAATCACGACGCGCAAGCGCTGTTGTCACAACAGGCGCGGGTCAATACGGAGTTGCAGGAAAGCCTGATGCGCACGCGCATGGTGCCGTTCGAACGCCTGCTCCCACGGTTGCGGCGGATCGTGCGTCAGGTCTCCGGCGAGCTGGATAAACAGGTTCGCTTCGACGTGGGTGACGCAGAAGGTGAAATGGACCGTAGCGTGCTGGAACGCATGGTCGCGCCGCTGGAGCATATGCTGCGTAATGCCATCGATCACGGTCTGGAAAGTGCCGAAGAACGCCGAGCCGTAGGCAAGCCGCAAGAGGGGCGGATCAGCCTGAGCATGGTTCACGAAGGCGGCGATATCGTCATCGAGATGCGTGACGATGGCGGCGGTATTGATCTCGGGGCCGTGCGCCGCAAAGCCATAAAGCGTGGTTTGATGGAAGCGGATGCCGAACTGAGTGATTACGAGTTGCTCCAGTTTATCCTCCAGGCCGGGTTTTCCACGGCCGAAAAAGTCACCCAGATCTCCGGTCGCGGCGTGGGCATGGACGTGGTGCACGCCGAGGTCAAACAGCTTGGCGGCTCAATGGTCATCGACTCGACGCCGGGGCAGGGCACGTGCTTTCAAATCCGTTTACCGTTCACCGTGTCGGTCAACCGGGCGTTGATGGTGCAGTGCGGGGAAGAGCAATACGCGGTGCCGCTCAATACGGTCGAAGGCATCGTGCGGGTGATGCCCGGCGAGCTGGAAACCTGTTACCTGTCCGATCCACCACGCTACCACTTCGCCGAGCGAAGCTACGAGCTGCGCTACCTCGGCGAGCTGTTGAACAATGGCCTGCCCCCCAAACTGCTCGGCCAGACCCAGCCGTTGCCCGTGCTGTTGGTGCATGTGCACGACCATTGGGTGGCCGTGCAGGTGGATGCGCTGGCGGGCTCGCGGGAAATCGTGGTGAAAAGCCTCGGTGCGCAATTCGCCGGGGTGCAGGGCATTTCCGGCGCGACCATTCTTGGCGATGGGCGCGTGGTGTTCATTCTCGATCTGCCAGCGCATATCCGCGCCTTGTATGGTCGTCTGCAAGCGCAGCATGCCGCGGGCCAAAGAGCACCGAAGTTCATTGAGGTCACACAAGCCCGTCCGTTGTTGGTGATGGTGGTGGACGACTCGGTGACGGTGCGCAAGGTCACCAGCCGTCTGCTTGAGCGCAACGGCATGAGTGTGCTGACGGCCAAAGACGGAATCGATGCCATGGCGCTGTTGCAGGAACACACCCCCGACATTCTGCTGCTGGACATCGAAATGCCGCGCATGGACGGCTTCGAAGTCGCCAGCAAAATTCGCAATGACGACCGGCTCAAAGACCTGCCGATCATCATGATCACGTCCCGCTCCGGACAAAAACACCGCGACCACGCCATGGCTATTGGTGTTAACGACTACCTGAGCAAGCCGTATCAGGAGTCAGTATTGCTGGAAAGCATCGCCCAATGGAGTCCGGTACATGTCTAGCGCAACCCCCAGCCAACTGACCACCCTGACGGGGTTGCTGCTGCCCTTGGGCGACCGCAACCTGCTGGTGCCCAACGTCGCCGTGGCTGAGCTGATCGACTATCAGGACAGCAACGCCGAGCCCGATGCGCCCATCTGGTACCTGGGACCGATTTACTGGCGTAACCGCACCTTGTCGCTGCTCAGCTTCGAAGCCACCTGCGGCAGCCGGACCCGCGTCGGCGGCCGGGCCCGTATTGTCGTTCTCAACGCCCTGGGTGGCCGCGCCGACCTTGAGTTCATTGCGCTGCTGACCCAGGGCATTCCTCGCTCCTGCAAACTCGACAGCCAACTCAGCTACGTCGACGTGCCCTTGGCCGAACTGGAACTGGCGGCGGTGCAAGTCGGCGACACCGTCGCGAAAATCCCGGACCTGGTGGGCCTGGAGGAATTGTTGGTGGCGGCGGGGTTGGTTTAGACGGTGTGGGCGTGCCTGCGATATAGACGATGAGCCGAATAAATCGCACAATCGGCTCACCTAATGAGCCGAATAACGCTTTTATTCGGCTCACACGTTTCAGGACGACCCATGAACGAACCCACCGACTGGATATGGCAGCAATCCGACTGGCCGCATTTCACGTGGCGGGCTGATCGACTCGCGCCGTTGTTACGGGGGTGCTCGCAGGCTCAGGGGCGGTTGCTGGGAATGATCGGTGCGGCAGGGGTAGATGCCAGCGCGCAGACCGAACTGGATACGCTGCTGCAGAACATCATTACCTCATCGGCCATTGAGGGTGAGCAGCTGAATGCAGGATCTGTGCGCTCTTCTCTGGCGCGTCGCCTGGGGTTAACGGGGGATCAGCGTGTCAGTCAACGCAGCGAGGGTTTGGCTGAGCTGATGCTTGATGCCACCCGGCAACACCTGTCGCCCTTGACCCTTGAGCGGTTGTTGCACTGGCATACGTTGCTCTTTCCTGCGGAAGAAACGGTGCTGATGCGTGGTATCCGCGTCGGCACCTTGCGCGGCGAAGAGGCGATGCAAGTGGTGTCTGGAAGGCTGGATCGGCCTACCGTGCACTTTGAGGCGCCACCGCGAGCAGGGCTGGACGTACAGCTCACTCGTTTCCTTGCGTGGTTCAACAGTAGTCGTACAGACGCCAGTCTCGACCCGTTGTTGCGAGCGGGCATCGCGCATTTCTGGTTCGTGACGGTGCACCCGTTTGACGATGGCAATGGTCGTCTGACGCGCGCAATCACCGACCTTGCTTTGGCTCAAGGCGAAGATCAGTCCATTCGCTTTTATGCGATGTCGGCAAGCATCCTCAGTGCGCGTCAATCCTATTACAGCATTCTCGAAGCCAGTCAGAAGGCTACGCTGGATATCACGCCATGGCTGGAGTGGTTTCTGCACACGTTGCTGCATACGCTGGAGCAGGTCATAAAGCGCATTGACCGAGTCCTGGCCAAGGCGCGCTATTGGCAGCAGTACCGCGAGCACGGCCTCTCTGCCGAGCAAATTAAAGTGCTCAACCGTTTACTCGACGGGGATGTGTTGGTTGATAAACCTGGCGCAGGTTTCGACGCGGGTATTAGCGCTGCGCAGTACCAGGCCGTTGCGAAAGTGAGTAAAGCCACCGCCACCCGGCATCTCCGTGATCTGTTGGACAAAGGCTGTCTGGAGAAACTCCCAGGCGGCGGGCGCAGCACTCGGTATCAGATCAACTGGGCGGTTTGATTTACAGGGTCCATGTAGGAGATTCCGCCCTGTCTTCGACGCCGCGCTGTCGCGCAGCAAACTGTAGGAGCGCGCTTGCCCGCGAAAAGGCCGGCACGGCCTTCCGGCGGCGGTGAATTCACTACTTTTTCCAACGCTTCGCGCTGGATCGCAGACAAGTCAGCTCCTACAGAGGATCAGCGTCTGGCTGAAATCATTACTCCAGCCGTAATGATTTCATCCCTTGCTTGATTGATGCGCTTCATCATTCCCTCATAAGGTGGCTCACGACAGCGAAAACGCGTGGAGTGAGCATGACAACAATAAATACACCCGATCCGCGCTGGTCGCGTCGGCGCAGCGAAAAGCAGCGGCGACTCGAGCAGGTGCGGTCTCTCGCCGATGGCGTGGTATTGCCGACCGAGAATATCGTCGCCGCGCTGGAAGCCTTGTTGGCCCCCGGCGACCGTGTGGTGCTTGAAGGCAACAACCAGAAGCAGGCAGATTTTCTTTCCCGTTCCCTGGCCAAGGTCGATCCGGCCAAGCTGCACGATCTGCACATGATCATGCCCAGCGTCGGCCGGTCCGAGCATTTGGATCTGTTTGAACGCGGGATCGCCCGCAAGCTGGACTTTTCCTTCGCCGGCACGCAAAGCCTGCGCATCAGCCAGTTGCTGGAAGATGGCTTGTTGGAAATCGGCGCCATCCATACCTACATCGAATTGTACTCACGGCTGGTGGTCGATCTGATCCCCAACGTGGTGTTGGCGGCCGGCTTCATGGCGGATCGTGCCGGTAACATCTACACCGGCCCCAGCACTGAAGACACGCCGGCACTGGTCGAACCGGCGGCGTTCAGCGATGGCATCGTGATCTTCCAGGTCAATCAGTTGGTGGATGATGTCAGCGACCTGCCTCGGGTCGACATTCCAGCGTCCTGGGTCGACTTCGTGGTGGTGGCGGATCAGCCGTTTTACATCGAGCCGCTGTTCACCCGTGACCCGCGCCACATCAAGCCTGTGCACGTGTTGATGGCGATGATGGCGATTCGCGGCATTTATGAAAAACACAATGTGCAGTCGCTGAACCACGGCATCGGTTTCAATACGGCCGCCATTGAGCTGATTTTGCCCACCTACGGCGAGTCTCTGGGCCTGAAAGGTAAAATCTGCCGCAACTGGACCCTCAACCCGCACCCAGCGCTGATTCCAGCCATCGAAAGTGGCTGGGTCGAAAGCATTCATTGCTTCGGCACTGAGTTGGGCATGGAAAATTACATCGCTGCGCGACCGGACGTGTTCTTCACCGGCCGTGACGGCTCGCTGCGCTCCAACCGGATGATTTGCCAATTGGCCGGTCAGTACGCGGTTGATCTGTTTATCGGCGCAACGTTGCAGGTGGATGGCGATGGCCATTCCTCGACCGTGACCCGTGGGCGCCTGGCCGGTTTCGGCGGCGCACCGAACATGGGCCATGACCCGCACGGCCGTCGTCATGCGACCCCGGCCTGGCTGGACATGCGCCTGCAGACCGGTGACGGTCCGGCCGCCTACCTTGAGCGCGGCAAGAAGCTGGTGGTGCAGATGGTCGAGACCTTCCAGGAAGGCGGTAAACCGACGTTCGTCGAAACCCTGGACGCGATCGATGTGGCGAAGAAGAGCGGTATGCCACTGGCGCCGATCATGATTTACGGCGATGACGTGACCCACTTGCTCACCGAAGAAGGCATCGCCTATCTGTACAAGGCGCGGACTCTGGAAGAGCGTCAGGCGATGATCGCTGCGGTCGCAGGCGTGACGGCCATCGGCATGCGTCACAACCCTAAAGATACAGCGCGCATGCGCCGCGAAGGCTTGATCGCCTTACCTGAAGATTTGGGCATCCGCCGCACCGACGCCAGCCGCGAATTGCTGGCCGCGAAAAGCGTCGCCGATCTGGTCGAGTGGTCCGGCGGCCTATACAACCCGCCCGCCCAATTCAGGAGCTGGTGATGCGCGCACTCAACCTGCAACCTGTCGTTGTTTCGTTGGCCGACCGTTTGGCTGACCTGGCCGTGGATGCGCTGATCGATGAAGCAGACCTGTCGCCGAAACCGGCGTTGGTCGACCGTCGCGGTAGCGGCGCGCATCAGGATCTGCACCTGGGCTTGATGCACGCTTCTGCGCTGTCGTTGTGGCCAGCGTTCAAGCACATGGCCGAAGCCGCCCTTGAGTTTGGCGTCGTTGGCCAGCCACTGCGCGAGGCCGTGGGCCGGATCGGTCGCGAAGGTGAAGTGGCGATGCTCAACACCACCGGTGGCGTGAACACCCATCGTGGGGCTATTTGGGCTTTGGGTCTGTTGGTGACGGCGGTGGCCCTGGAGCCTGGCCATTGCACGGCGGCGGGCATGAGCCTGCGGGCAGCGAAACTGGCATTGATCGATGACCGCCATTCGCCGTTGCAGAACAGCCACGGTGCCAGAGTCGCCCAGCGTTATGGCGCACGCGGCGCTCGGGAGCAGGCGCAGCTGGGCTTTCCAGCCGTGATCCAACATGGCCTGCCGCAGTTGAAACGCAGCCGCGCCGCCGGGCACGGCGAACAGAGCGCTCGACTCGATGCGCTGCTGGCGATCATGACCACCCTGGCCGACACCTGTGTGCTGTACCGCGCTGGCCAGCCGGGACTTGAAGCCATGCAACTCGGCGCGCAACGGGTCCTGGATGCTGGCGGCAGCGCCAGCCTCGGCGGTCGGCGTTGCCTGCATGAACTGGATCAACAGCTGTTGAGCCTGAACGCATCGCCGGGTGGCGCTGCGGACCTGCTCGCCGCGTGCCTGTTTATCGATAGCCTTGAGCCTGGGCTCGGCGATCAATCGAGGATTTTTTGATCATGGAAACCCTGTCTTTTGAATTCCCTGCCGGGCAGCCGCCCCTGAGGCGTGCGTTGGTGGGTTGTGTCGGTTCGGGTGATCTGGAAGCCCTGCTTGAGCCGGGTCAGCCGGGCAAGCTATCGATACAGGTGGTGACATCGGTCAACGGCAGTGCCGCCCGTTGGCAGCACTTGTTCGAGCGCATGTTCGACGGGCAATTGCCGCCCGCGCTGGCCATCGATATTCATGATTTCGGCGCGACGCCGGGTGTGGTGCGGTTGCGTCTGGAGCAAGGTTTCGAGGAGATCGGTCATGACTGACAACGCGCGTTTATTGCGTCAGCACAGCTTCGTCGAACTCAATGCTCGCCAACGTGCCCGCGCCATACTGGATGCCGGGAGCTTCCGTGAGTTGCTCGACCCTTTCGCCCGGATGATGTCGCCTTGGCTGGCCAAGCAAGGCGTTGTGCCGCAGGCCGATGATGGCGTGGTGATCGCCAAAGGTTCTATCGGCGGCCTGCCGGTGGTGGTCGCCGCCATTGAAGGCGCGTTTCAGGGCGGTAGCCTCGGCGAAGTCGGCGGGGCGAAGATTGCGGGTGCGCTGGAACTGGCCGCCGAGGACAACCGTAACGGCATTCCAACCGCCGCCGTGTTGCTCCTGGAAACCGGCGGTGTGCGCCTGCAAGAGGCCAATCTTGGGCTGGCGGCGATTGCTGATATCCACGCGGCGATTGTCGATTTGCGCCAGTACCAGCCGGTGATTGGTGTGATTGCCGGGAGCGTTGGCTGCTTCGGCGGGATGTCCATCGCTGCCGGTCTATGCAGCTATATATTGGTGACTCGCGAGGCCCGTCTGGGTTTGAACGGACCACAGGTGATTGAGCAGGAAGCAGGCATCGAAGAGTACGACTCGCGCAACCGACCTTTCATCTGGAGCCTGACCGGGGGTGAGCAGCGCTTCGCCAGCGGCTTGGCAGATGGCTTCTCGATTGATGATGTGACGAGCATTCAGCGTCAGGTCGATACCTGGCTCAAGCAGGGCTTGCCTGAACAGCAACGCAGCGGTCAATACGCACTGTTTCTGCAGCGCCTGGCGCAGCTGGATACAGCACCCCAAATCGATCCACAGACGGTGCGCACCCTTTATCAAGGAGAACGGCCATGAGCGAGTACGTAACCATGAGCGAGTATTCGCAACGCGGGTTGCACTGGTTTTTGGCGTTGAGTGGCGGGGCGACTGAAGTTGTGGGTTTGCCTGCATCGCTCAAGGTGGCCGACGGCATGCTGGGCGATCAGCCGGTACGTTTTCTGGCGGTGGTCGCTGACCCTGAAAACCGTTTCCCTCGGGCGCGCAACGGCGAAGTCGGGCTGCTTGAAGGGTGGGGATTGGCCAAGGCGGTGGATGACGTGATAACGCGGGATCAGCGCAGTGAGCACAAGCGCGCCTTGATCGTCATTGTCGATGTGCCGAGCCAGGCGTACGGTCGGCGCGAAGAAGCGCTGGGCATTCATCAAGCCCTCGCCGGTGCGGTGGACAGCTATGCGCGCGCGCGTCTGGCCGGGCATCCGGTGATTGCTTTACTGGTGGGCAAGGCCATGTCCGGTGCCTTTCTGGCTCATGGTTATCAGGCCAACCGTCTGATTGCCCTGCGTGACCCGGGCGTCATGGTGCATGCCATGGGCAAGGCTTCAGCCGCCCGGGTCACCTTGCGCACCGTTGAGGAGCTGGAAAAACTGGCCGCCAGCGTGCCGCCAATGGCCTACGACATCGACAGTTACGCGACCCTCGGGTTGCTGTGGGAAAGTCTGTCCGTCAGCCAGATTGAGCAACCGACGGCGCAAGACATTGATCATGTTCAGGCGTGCCTGACACTGGCGATCAAGGATGTGCAAACGACCGGCACGGACCTGGCCAGCCGCCTGGGTGCGAGCAACCGTGCGGCGTCTGCCAAGGTGCGTGAATTACTCCGGGCGCAGTGGTAAATGAACGCCTCCGTTGCTGTGCTGCCCCACGACTTGCTCTGGGGGTTGCCTGTGCACGCGCTGGCTGACGATGCGCCGAGCTGGGTCGCCGAGGCGTTGAGCCTTGGCCATCCGGTGGTGGTGCGTCGCGCGGTGTGCTCAGCGGATAAGATCGCGGTCGGTGTTCGTGGTCAGCAGCGCGAACAACGCTACGCCACACTGATCAAGTGCGCTGATGTCCAGCGCCAGGTGCAGCCGGAGCAACTCATTCATGTGGAGAGTCAAGAGGGTCGCGACTGGCCTGCGCTACGAGCACTGGCGCAGGTTCGGCCGCTGATGGAAGACCTGGGGTTGGTGTGGGGCGTCAGCGGCAGTGCCGGTTTTGAACTGGCCAGCGGGTTGGCTGCGCTGCATCGTGACAGTGACCTTGATTTGATTTTGCGCACGCCACAGTTTTTCAGCCGCGAGCAGGCGGCCGAGCTGGTCCGCGTATTGGATGCGACGATGACGCGAACGGGCTGCCGGATCGATCTGCAATTACAAGTCCCTGGCGGCGGTATGGCCTTGCGCGAGTGGGCTGGCCCAGCGCGCAAAGTCCTGCTTAAAACTTCTGAGGGCGCGTGTCTGCTCAGTGATCCTTGGCGATTGATTGAGCACGCCGCATGAGCAGCCTTATGGTGTTTCCCGGCCAGGGCGCGCAACAGCCGCACATGCTGCATCGTTTGCCGGACGAAACGTTGGTCCGCGATTGCCTGCGCCAGGCCAGCGACGAACTGGGTGAAGAGGTACTGGCACTCGATTCGGTCGAAGCCCTGGCCGATAGCCGCGCCGTGCAGTTGTGTTTGTTGATTGCGGGTGTGGCGTGTGCCCGCGTGCTGATCGAGCGCGCAAGCCCCCCCGATTACGTAGCAGGCTTGTCCATCGGCGCTTATCCAGCGGCGGTGATTGCCGGTTCGCTGGCGTTTGGCGATGCCGTGCGTCTGGTGGCCCTGCGCGGTGAGCTGATGCAGGGCGCTTACCCTCATGGTTACGGCATGACTGCAATCATGGGGCTGGATCAACCTGCTGTCGAAGCGTTGATCGGGCAGGTTCACGGCCCGGACACGCCGGTTTATCTTGCCAATATCAATGCGGATAACCAGTTGGTGATCGCGGGCAGCGATGGCGCGATGGCAGAGGTCGCCGAGCGAGCAAAAAAAATCGGTGCTTCGGCGGTCAAGCGCCTGGCGGTCAGTGTGCCATCTCATTGCGCCTTGTTGGAGCAACCCGCTGTAACGTTGGCGGAGGCTTTTGCCAAAGTGTCTGTGCAGGCCCCGACCTTGCGCTATCTCAGCGGCAGTACTGCGCGGTTGGTGCTGACCGCCGATAAATTACGCGACGACCTGGCGTTCAACATGTGCCGGGTGATTGATTGGCGCAGCACCGTGCAAACCGCGTATGAGCGCGGCGTGCGTCTACAGATCGAGTTACCGCCAGGCACCGTGTTGACGTGCCTGGCCAGAAAAGTGTTCGAACAAGGAGCGGCAGTCGCCTTTCAAGGGGCTCGCCTGGATACGCTGAGTGCGCTGCTGCGAGAGGAGGAAACCCGCAACCCCTAGACCGTACGCCAGCTGCGAAGGATAAAAACAACAACTTCGGCAACGCAATGTGAGGATAAAAATAATGATTATTTACGGTGTGGCCTTACTGGCTATCTGCACCCTGGCAGGCGTCATTCTTGGCGATATGCTCGGCATGCTGCTGGGCGTTAAATCCAATGTGGGCGGGGTTGGCATTGCCATGATCCTGTTGATCTGCGCCCGTCTGTGGATGCACAACCGCGGCGGTATGACCAAGGAATGCGACTTGGGCGTGGGTTTCTGGGGTGCCATGTACATTCCTGTCGTGGTCGCCATGGCCGCGCAACAGAACGTGGTCGCAGCCTTGCACGGTGGACCGGTTGCGGTATTGGCGGCCATTGGCTCGGTGGTGGTTTGTGCTTGTGCCATTGCGCTGATCAGTCGAACTCATAAGGGCGAACCTTTGCCGGACGAAGAGCCGACGCTTATTCCCGGTGTGACGTCGGTAGGGGGGCGTTGATATGTGGGCGCTCATGGAAAAAGGTTTGGCAAATAACGGCCTGGTCACTGCGTTCGCCTTTATCGGCGTGGTGATGTGGATTTCGGTGGTGATCTCAAGAAGACTGACGTTCGGGCGCATTCACGGCTCGGCCATTGCCATCGTTATCGGGCTGGTACTGGCGTGGGTCGGCGGTACCATGACGGGCGGACAAAAAGGCTTGGCGGACCTCACGCTGTTTTCGGGCATCGGCTTGATGGGCGGTGCCATGTTGCGTGACTTCGCCATTGTCGCTACAGCGTTCGAAGTGCAAGCCAGTGAGGCGCGCAAGGCCGGATTGATAGGGGTCGTTGCCTTGCTATTGGGCACCACACTGCCGTTCATTGTTGGCGCGAGCATCGCCTGGATGTTCGGTTATCGTGATGCGGTCAGCATGACCACCATCGGCGCAGGTGCGGTGACTTACATCGTCGGGCCGGTAACCGGCGCAGCGATTGGCGCGAGTTCGGATGTGGTGGCGCTGTCCATCGCGACAGGCTTGATCAAAGCGATTTTTGTGATGGTCGGCACACCGATGGCTGCACGCTGGATGGGCCTGGATAACCCGCGCTCGGCGATGGTGTTCGGTGGCTTGGCCGGCACGGTCAGCGGCGTGACCGCAGGCCTGGCGGCGACGGACCGTCGGCTGGTGCCTTACGGCGCCCTGACCGCGACCTTCCACACCGGGTTGGGCTGCCTGTTGGGGCCGTCGGTGTTGTACTTCATCGTGCGCGGGATTATGGGGGCGTAACAACGCCATTCGCAGCGGGACGCATAGTCACTTATACCTACGCGTCCCGCTACGAAGCTTTTCAAGTCTCAGGCTGCGAATGCCGGTTGGCGTACATCCGGCATTCGGCCACAAACGCCAGCAGGTTTGGGTCGCGTTCCTTCGATTTGAGGAACACGACACCAATATGCTGCTGCATCCGATAGCGTGCCTGCAACGGAATCAAGCGCACCCTATTCTCATAAACGGCGGCCACTCGTCCTGGCAGCAACGCATAACCGACCCCGGAGCTGACCATGCTCAGCAGGGTGAAAATGTCGTTGACCTGCATCGCCACCTTTGGCTCGAAGCCCGCCTGCTGGAACACTCGAACCCCGTCCTGATGCGTCGCGAAACCCTGTGCCAGGGTAATGAATGTCGCTTCGCGCAGATCGCTCAAATCCACTTCGCTTTGCTGTGAAAACGGTGACTCTGCGGGCGCGGCGAGGAAAATATCATCGGAAAACAGCGGCAGGTGTTCGCAGTCCAGATCGTTGACGCTTTCATTGAGCGATACCAGAATCGCGTCCACTTCCATGTTCTTCAGTTTGTAGAACAGGTCGATGTTGGAGCCCATGATCAAATCGATGTTCAGCTCACTGCGACGCAGTTTCAGGCCCATGATCAGCTGCGGCACTGTCTTGATGGTCAACGAGTACAGCGAGCCCAACTTGAACCGTGCGGCTGAAAAGCCGGCGGCCTGACGGGTCAACTCCACCGTGGCGACCACGTCCTGAATCAATTTCTGCGCGCGCTCTTCCAGCACGTAAGCGCTTTCGAGCGGCGTCAGGTTGCGACCTTCGTGCTTGAACAGTGGGCAGCGCAGGGCGCTCTCCAGTGAATGGATAGCCCGATGCACACTGACATTGCTGGTCTGCAGCTCCACTGCCGCCCGCGCCAGATTGCCGGTGCGCATAAAAGCCAGGAAGATCTCCAGCTTCTTGAGGGTCAGTTCTTCGTCGATCAGCATGGCAGGGACTCTTATTCGTAGCTCTTCAATAATGTGAGCAGGTGGATTGTGCCTAACTCAGCGCGTGCTGGCTGCAAGCGATTTCAGCATTTAGGGCTTTAAAAATATCGCGTGGGCCCGCGTGGGGCATTGCACTTTTCGCGTAGAACCCTGAGCCTTGCGCAGTCGGTGTTTTTGGAGGTTTGCGAACATGTATCACGGAGAACGCTTCAACGCCTGGACGCATCTGGTCGGCGCGGTGCTGGCTTTTGTCGGTGCGGTCTGGATGCTGGTGCTGGCAAGCATGGACGGCGATGTATGGAAGATCGTCAGCACGGCGATCTACGGCGTGACCTTGTTGCTGCTGTATAGCGTATCGACCGTGTATCACAGCGTCCGGGGACGGGCGAAGGTGATCATGCAAAAGGTTGATCATCTGTCGATCTATCTGCTGATCGCGGGCAGCTACACCCCGTTCTGCCTGGTGACGTTGCGTGGACCATGGGGCTGGACACTGTTCGGGGTTGTCTGGGGACTGGCGGTGATCGGCATGTTGCAGGAGATCAAGCCACGCTCCGAGGCGCGCGTGATGTCCCTCGTGATCTACGCGGTGATGGGCTGGATCGTGCTGGTGGCAGTCAAGCCACTGATGGCTGCGCTGGGAACGGCGGGCTTCACTTGGCTGGCGGCCGGAGGGGTGTTTTATACCGTGGGGATTATCTTTTTTGCTTTCGATAGCCGCTTCCGGCATTGGCACGGTATCTGGCACTTGTTCGTGATCGCCGGCAGTTTGCTGCACTTTGTGGCAATCATGTTTTATGTGCTTTGACACATAACCCGTAGGCGCTTGGTCCCCCTTGTCTGCGATAAGCCTGGGTCGCGCTCGACCCGAAGGACCTTCCAGCGGTGGTGAACTCACCATCTTGGCCAGCGCTCCGCACTGGATTGCAGACAAGTCAGCTCCTACGGATGGTGTGGTACGACAGTTTAGAAATCACCCCACAATTGCTGCGCCACGCTCAATGCGACCACGGGTGCGGTTTCTGTGCGCAGTACGCGCGGGCCGAGGCGGGCGGCGTGGAAGCCCGCATCCTGGGCCTGATCGACTTCGGCATCATTAAGCCCGCCTTCCGGGCCGATCAAAAAGGCCAGGGTGCCGGGTTTGTTGTGGCTGGTCAGCGGTTCTGCGACCGGGTGCAATACCAGCTTCAGGTCGGCTTCGGTCTTCTTGATCCAGTCAGCCAGCACCATGGGCGCATGAATCACCGGCACCACAGAGCGCCCGCATTGCTCGCACGCGCTGATCGCAATCTGTTGCCAGTGGGCCTGGCGCTTTTCTGCACGCTCATCTTTGAGGCGAACTTCACAACGCTCACTGACGATGGGCGTGATTTCGCTGACGCCCAGTTCGGTCGCCTTCTGAATCGCCCAGTCCATACGCTCGCCGCGTGACAGCCCCTGCCCCAAATGAATCCGCAACGGCGATTCGATTTGCCCGGCAAACTGTTCATTCAGCTGCACCCGCACGCGCTTCTTGCCCACTTCGAGCAATGTGCCGCGAAACTCGCTGCCCGAGCCGTCGAATACTTGCAGCGCGTCACCTTCGGCCATGCGTAATACGCGACCGATGTAGTGCGCCTGGGCTTCTGGCAGCTCGTGCTCGCCGAGGCTCAAGGGCGCATCGATAAAAAAGCGGGACAGTCTCATGTTCGTTCTCTGAAAGTGTTTAGGTCCTTGTAGGAGCGGGCAAGTGCGCTTCCACAAGGGATCAGCCTGGATCTCGAAAGTCTGGATGAAAGTTTTCATGCACCGCAACGCTGATGCTGGTGCGGGTCGCGATGTCGATGCCTTCGGTGGCCACTTCGGCAAGAAAGTCGATTTCTTCCGGGGTGATGACATATGGCGGCAGGAAATACACCACGCTGCCGAGCGGCCGCAGCAGGGCACCCCGTTCGAGGGCATGCTGGAACACCTTCAAACCGCGTCGTTCTTGCCAGGGGTAAGCGGCTTTAGTGGCTTTGTCCTGCACCATCTCGATGGCCAGCGCCATGCCGGTTTGACGGACTTCGGCGACATGGGGGTGATCGACCAGATGCGCGGTGGCGCTGGCCATGCGTTGCGCCAGGGCCTTGTTGTTCTCGATGACGTTGTCTTGCTCGAAGATGTCCAGCGTCGCCAGTGCCGCCGCACACGCCAGCGGATTGCCAGTGTAGCTGTGCGAATGGAGGAAGGCGCGCAGGGTCGAGTAGTCATCGTAGAACGCGTTGTACACGTCATCGGTGGTGATGCACGCCGCCAAGGGCAGATAACCACCGGTCAGGGCTTTGGACAGGCAGAGGAAGTCCGGACGGATGCCAGCCTGTTCGCACGCGAACATCGTTCCGGTGCGCCCGAAGCCGACGGCGATTTCGTCGTGAATCAAATGCACGCCATACCGATCACAGGCCTCGCGCAACAGCTTGAGGTACACCGGGTGATACATGCGCATGCCGCCCGCGCCCTGAATCAACGGCTCGACAATCACCGCCGCGACAGTGTCGTGGTTCTCAGCCAGGGTCTGCTCCATGGCGGCGAACATGTTGCGCGAGTGTTCTTCCCAGCCCATGCCTTCAGGCCGGTGGTAGCAGTCCGGGCTCGGCACCTTGATGGTGTCGAGCAGCAGCGCTTTGTACGTCTCGGTAAACAGCGGCACGTCGCCCACCGACATCGCCGCCATGGTTTCGCCGTGGTAGCTGTTGGTCAGAGTGACGAAGCGCTTTTTATTCGGCTGGCCGCGGTTGAGCCAGTAGTGAAAGCTCATTTTCAGCGCGACTTCGATGCAGGACGAACCATTATCTGCGTAGAAGCAGCGGGTCAGGCCCTCGGGCGTCATCTTGATCAGACGCTCGGACAGTTCGATCACCGGTTGGTGGCTGAAACCGGCAAGAATCACGTGCTCCAGCTGGTCGACCTGATCTTTGATCCGTTGATTGATGCGCGGGTTCGAGTGACCGAACACGTTGACCCACCAGGAGCTCACGGCATCCAGGTAACGCTTGCCTTCAAAATCTTCTAGCCAGACGCCTTTGCCGCTCTTGATCGGGATCAGCGGCAGGCTTTCGTGGTCTTTCATCTGGGTGCACGGATGCCACAGCACCGCAAGGTCGCGTTGCATCCACTGGTTATTCAGGCCCATTGGCAATCTCCGGGTGGCAACTCGCATGGCGCGAGGGCAAACAATCGCGCAAGCCTATGCAATGCGTGGCTGCGGAACAACCTCTTGTGACGCAGAATGACAATGTGGTGCCACTCATCGGGATCGAATGTCCGATTGTCACGGTGCAGTATTGTCGGTCGGGCATTAACGGGATGCTGGCATCCGGCTGAAAGGAGTCAGCCTATGATCGTATTTCTCGATATTTCAAAGCGAAATTTTGCGCTTTCATTCGATAGATAAAAAGTTAGTCTGAGACCCACTTTTGAAGGTAACTGTGATGCAGCTACGCAACTCCTCCTCTCGTTACGGTCTGGTCAGCATCTTGCTGCACTGGGGTGTGGCGCTTGTTGTCTTTGGTTTGTTCGCACTGGGTCTGTGGATGGTCGACCTCGACTACTACGATACCTGGCGCAAAGCGGCTCCTGACCTGCACAAGAGCATCGGTCTTACCTTGTTCGCTGTGATGGTGGTCAGGGTGGTCTGGCGCTTCATCAGCCCGCCACCTCCTGCACTGTCCGCTCAGAGTCGGCTCGTCCAATGGGGGGCTAAGTTCGGACATCTGTTTCTTTATGTCGGTTTGTTTGCCGTGATGTTTGCCGGTTACCTCATTTCCACCGCCGACGGTGTGGGGATTCCGGTGTTTGATCTGTTCGAGGTGCCGGCGTTGATTTCCAGCATCCCCGATCAGGCAGACGTCGCGGGCGCTGTTCATGAGTACCTGGCCTGGGCATTGGTGATTTTCGCTGGATTTCACGCCCTGGCCGCATTGAAACACCACTTTATTGATCGCGATGCGACCCTTACGCGCATGTTGGGTCGCGACTAATGTTCAACCTAAACGGAAATAAACGCATGTTGAAGAAGACGCTCGCCGCTCTGGCTCTGGGTACTGCTCTGTTGTCCGCCGGGCAAGTGATGGCCGCTGATTACAAAGTCGATAAGGAAGGCCAGCACGCCTTCGTTAACTTCAAGATCAGCCATTTGGGCTTCAGCTACATCTACGGCACGTTCAAGGACTGGGACGGCACCTTCAGCTTCGACGCGAAGAACCCGGAAGCCAGCAAGATTAATGTCACGCTGAAAACTGCCAGCGTCGACACTAACCATGCTGAACGTGACAAGCACATCCGCACCCCTGATTTCCTGGACGTAGCAAAATTCCCGGAAGCCAAATTCGTATCGACTTCGGTCAAGTCGACTGGCACCGACACGGCTGACGTGACCGGTAACCTGACACTGCACGGCGTGACCAAGCCAGTCGTGATCGCTGCGCATTTCCTGGGCGAAGGCAAAGATCCATGGGGCGGCTACCGTGCAGCCTTTGAAGGCACCACCACTATCAAGCTGAAGGACTTCGCGATTCAGAAAGATCTGGGCCCTAAAACCCAGGAACTTGAGCTGATCTTCTCGTTTGAAGGCGTTCAAGCCAAGTAAGGTTTGCTCGCAACATAAAAACGCCGACCTTTGGGTCGGCGTTTTTATGTCTGGAGTCGCATGATATCCAGACCAAAAAAAACGCCCCGGTCGGGGCGTTTTTTTATGCAGCGTGTCTGGCTTTAACCTTCGCGGTTGCGGGTCAGCAATGCGGGTTTCTCGCCACGTGGACGGCTTGGCAGTTGGTCGAGTTGATCAGCCGACGGGAAGCGATCGCTTTTTGACTCTTTGTGCACGATCTTCGGCTGCGGTGCACCTTCGCGAGGACCTTTGACCACAGGTTCCTGACGTGCGGGCTGATCATCGCGAGCGGCGGCAGGGCGACGATTGCGTGGCGCGTCGTCACGACGGGCCTGGCCATCGCGTGGCGCGCCGTTACGTGGACCAGAACGGGCGGCAGGCGGTGTACCCGTGGTCGAGCCAGCGCCGGTGCGAGGACCGCTTGGGCGACCCGAGCTTGGCGCGCGAGCAGCAGGTGCTGTACCGCCTGCGGTAGCCGCAGGTGCCGGAGCGCCCGGACGACGACCACGACTCTGGCCTTTATTCGGGTACGGGCTCACGTAGTCAGCGCGGTTGCCGAAGTTATCCACTTCGTCGTCCAGGAACTCGTCCGGGGCACGGTCGGCACGCGGGGTTGCCTGACGCTGCTCGCGGGCAGGTGTGCCCTCGCGCGGCTTCTGGGCTGGACGCTCAGGACGTGCGGCGGCTGCCGGCTTTTCCTGACCCTTGTCCTTGCCTTTATCCTTACGGCCGCCACCACCGCCACTGCCGGTCGGGCCATCGCCGCGAGGGCCACGGGGTGCGCGTGGGTTACGCACATCCGGACGCTCACGTACTTCTGGCTTCTCTGCTTCAACCGTTGTGATATCGAAGCCCATCAGGTCGCCATCGGCGATTTTCTGTTTGGTCATGCGCTCAATGCTTTTGAGCAGCTTCTCTTCGTCCGGCGCGACCAGCGAAATCGCTTCGCCGCTACGGCCCGCACGGCCTGTACGGCCGATACGGTGCACGTAGTCTTCGTCGACGTTCGGCAGTTCGAAGTTGACGACGTGGGGCAGCTGGTCGATATCGAGACCGCGCGCGGCGATATCGGTGGCGACCATGATCCGCACCTGGCCAGCCTTGAAGTCAGCCAGTGCTTTGGTTCGGGCGTTCTGGCTCTTGTTACCGTGGATCGCCACCGCCGTGAGGCCGTGCTTGTCCAGGTACTCAGCCAGACGGTTTGCACCGTGCTTGGTCCGGGTGAAAACCAGCACCTGTTCCCAGGCACCTGCGGTAATCAAATGCGCCAGCAACGAGCGTTTATGGCTCGAAGACAGACGGAATACGCGCTGTTCGATACGCTCGACCGTGGTGTTCGGCGGCGTGACTTCGATGCGTTCCGGGTTGT
>ERZ1463034.82-NODE-82-length-30865-cov-54.412399_pt1 | contig 30865 bp, 29 predicted proteins | sample MGYA00564480_ERZ1463034 | MGnify/ENA primary metagenome ERZ1463034 (study PRJEB39244, sample SAMEA3635122) | Helicobacter pylori | study: EMG produced TPA metagenomics assembly of PRJEB11511 data set (Assembly of a 5300-year-old Helicobacter pylori...
AGGCCGTGCCTTTTCATGCTCAATGGGAAAAACAGGGCTACATCGACCGTGCACTCTGGAACAAGGCGGGGGAGCAGGGAATGCTTTGCTCGCACCTGCCCGAGGAATATGGCGGCATGGCGGCTGACTTCCTTTACAGCGCCGTGGTGATCGAGGAGGTCGGACGGTTGGGTTTGACCGGTATTGGTTTCTCTCTGCACTCGGACATCGTTGCGCCGTACATCCTGCATTACGGCAGCGAAGCGTTGAAGCTCAAGTACCTGCCCAAGCTGGTGTCGGGCGAGATGGTGACCGCGATCGCGATGACCGAGCCGGGCGCAGGCTCGGACCTGCAAGGGGTGAAGACCACCGCCGTGCTGGACGGTGACGAGTATGTGATCAACGGTTCGAAAACGTTCATCACCAACGGCTTTCTGGCCGATTTGGTCATTGTGGTGGCGAAGACCGACCCCAAAGCGGGCGCCAAAGGCACCAGTTTGTTCCTGGTTGAAGCCGATGCACCGGGCTTCGCCAAGGGTAAGCGTCTGGAAAAGGTCGGGATGAAGGCGCAAGACACGTCTGAACTGTTTTTCCAAGATGTGCGTGTGCCCAAGGAGAACCTCTTGGGGCAGGCTGGCATGGGGTTCGCGTACTTGATGCAGGAATTGCCGCAGGAGCGCCTCACCGTCGCCATAGGGGCCTTGGCATCGGCTGAGGCAGCGTTGGCGTGGACGTTGGCGTACACCCGGGAGCGTAAGGCGTTCGGCAAGGCGATTGCCGAGTTCCAGAACACTCGCTTCAAGCTCGCCGAAATCGCGACCGAAGTGCAGATCGGCCGCGTGTTCGTTGATCGTTGCCTGGAGCTTCATTTGCTGGGCAAGCTGGACGTGCCGACAGCCGCGATGGCGAAATATTGGTGCACGGACCTGCAATGCAAGGTGCTCGATGAGTGCGTGCAGTTGCATGGCGGCTACGGCTTCATGTGGGAATACCCTATTGCCCGGGCTTGGGCAGACGCGCGGGTGCAGCGGATTTACGCCGGGACCAACGAAATCATGAAAGAGATCATCGCCCGGGCGTTGTAACGCAGGTTGGCGCCGTATTACGGCGCCGGGTTTGGGTGATCCTTGTGAATCGCTTCGATGCCTGCCAGCACTTCATCGGAAAGATTTAGCTCGAAACTGGCGATATTGCTGTCCAGTTGTTCGAGGGAGGTCGCGCCGATGATGTTGCTGGTGACGAACGGTTGGCAAGTGACGAAAGCCAGGGCCATTTGCGCAGGGTCGAGGCCGTGCTCACGCGCCAGAGCGACGTAACGGCTGCAGGCGGCTTCCGATTGCGGATTGAAATAGCGGCTGAAGCGGCTGTAAAGGCTCAGGCGGCCTTTGGGCGGTCGTGCGCCGTTTTCGTACTTTCCTGACAGTATGCCGAAGGCCAGTGGCGAGTAAGCCAGCAGGCCGCATTGCTCGCGAATGGCGATTTCTGCAAGGCCGACCTCGAACGTCCGATTGAGCAGGTTGTAAGGGTTCTGGATCGACACTGCACGCGGCCAGCCGCGGCTTTGCGCCAACTCCAGAAATTTCATTGTGCCCCACGGCGTTTCGTTGGACAGGCCGATGTGCCGGATTTTGCCAGCCTTGACCTGCGCGTCGAGTGCTTCGAGGGTGTCTTCGAGGGGCGTGAACTCGCCTTCTTTGTGCGTGTAGCCCAGTTGGCCGAAGAAGTTGGTGCTGCGTTCGGGCCAATGCAGCTGGTACAAGTCGATGTAGTCAGTCTGCAGGCGCTTGAGGCTGGCATCCACGGCGGCAACGATGTGCTCGCGATTGTGTTTGAGGTTGCCGTCACGGATGTAATCAATGGTGTTGCCAGGCCCGGCGATCTTGCTGGCCAGAATCCAGTCGGCGCGATCACCTCGGGTTTTGAAGTAATTACCGATGAACCGCTCAGTGGTGGCGTAGGTGTCGGCTTTGGGGGGTACAGGGTACATTTCCGCCGTATCAATGAAGTTGATCCCGGCAGCCTTGGCTCTTTCGATCTGTGCAAAGGCCTCTGTTTCGCTGTTCTGCTCGCCCCAGGTCATGGTGCCCAGACACAGGGCGCTGACATTCAGGTCGGTCCGGCCGAGTCGGCGGTAATCCATATTTTTCTCCTTAAATTGAGGGGAATCATAAAAGCAGGTTGAAATTTTTTTCGCAATCGGCATAATTCCGCAGCTCTTTGCAGTGGAAGTGATGCGCCGTCTGCCGAAGAATCTTGCCGTATTACGGACGCGCCGACCCGAGCCCCCGACAGCGTCTGTTTCCGGCTGCCTTTGACCTTGTCAAAGTACGCACTATTCAGTAAGATCCGCCGTCTAATTTATCAGGGCGGCCCCTGAGGCTATTAAAGAATGAAGACTTTTACTGCTAAACCGGAAACAGTTAAGCGCGACTGGTTCGTCGTCGACGCTGCTGGTCAGACCCTGGGTCGTCTGGCGACCGAGATCGCGAGCCGTCTGCGTGGCAAGCACAAACCGGAATACACTCCGCACGTCGATACTGGCGATTACATCGTCGTTATCAACGCTGAGCAAATCCGCGTTACCGGTGCTAAAGCCACCGACAAGATCTACTACTCACACTCCGGTTTTCCGGGCGGGATCAAGTCGATCAACTTTGAAAAGCTGATTGCCAAAGCTCCTGAGCGCGTGATCGAGACCGCGGTTAAAGGCATGCTGCCTAAAAACCCGCTGGGTCGCGACATGTATCGTAAGCTGAAAGTCTATGCGGGCACTGCACACCCTCATACTGCTCAGCAGCCCCAAGAACTGAAGTTTTAACGGAATAGTTCATTATGTCGGCGACTCAAAATTACGGCACTGGCCGTCGCAAGACCGCAACCGCTCGCGTTTTCCTGCGTCCTGGTACCGGTAACATCTCCATCAACAACCGTACCCTCGATGGGTTCTTCGGTCGCGAAACTGCCCGTATGGTAGTTCGTCAGCCGTTGGAACTGACCGAGATGACCGAGAAGTTCGACATCTACGTCACTGTTATCGGTGGCGGTGTAAGTGGTCAAGCTGGCGCAATCCGCCACGGTATCACTCGCGCTCTGATGCAGTACGACGAAACCCTGCGCGGCGCTCTGCGCAAAGCAGGCTTCGTGACTCGCGATGCTCGTGAAGTTGAACGTAAGAAAGTTGGCCTGCGTAAAGCGCGTAAGCGTCCGCAGTACTCGAAGCGTTAATTCGCTGCTTCGTTCAAAAGCGCCCAGTTTCCTTTCGGAGCTGGGCGTTTTTTATGGGCGTTCATTTTAGGTGTGACAACTTGCCACATCAGCGGGCGCCGCGTGTTATAAGGCTTCAAGCCGTTTCAGGATGGTAATTACCTTGTCAACTAAGGGGCTTTTCATTACCATTCGGCAAAATTTTTACACAGTTCAGATTTTTACTTAGTAGATGCCTGGTTTAACAGGTCACAGAGCTGATGGGAGAGGAACGGAATGAGCAATGACGGCGTGAATGCAGGCCGGCGTCGCTTCCTTGTAGCAGCCACGTCCGTCGTGGGTGCTGCAGGAGCGGTGGGGGCTGCGGTCCCGTTCGTGGGGTCATGGTTTCCCAGTGCCAAGGCGAAAGCCGCAGGTGCACCGGTAAAGGTGAATGTCAGCAAGATCGAAGCCGGTCAGCAGATGATTGCTGAGTGGCGAGGTCAGCCGGTGTTCATCGTTCGTCGTACCGAAGAAATATTGGGAAATCTGAAGAAGATCGAAGGGCAACTTTCCGATCCGAACTCCAAGAACTCAATACAACCGACCTACGTCGACCCGGAGACACGTTCGATCAAGCCAGAGATTCTTCTGTTGGTCGGAATTTGTACCCACTTAGGCTGTTCTCCGACGTTTCGTCCTGAAGTCGCACCCGTTGATCTGGGTAAAGACTGGGTGGGCGGATACTTCTGTCCATGCCACGGCTCTCACTATGATCTGGCCGGGCGCGTCTACAAATCGCAACCAGCCCCTTTGAATTTGCCAGTGCCGCCGCATTCCTATGAGTCGGACAATGTTATTGTCATTGGCGTCGATCCGGAGAAAGCGTGATGAGCAAGTTCATGGACTGGGTTGATGCGCGCTTTCCCGCCACAAAAATGTGGGAAGACCATCTCAGCAAATATTACGCACCAAAAAACTTTAACTTCTTCTACTTCTTCGGCTCGCTGGCTTTGCTGGTGCTGGTCAATCAGATCGTTACAGGTGTCTGGCTGACCATGAGTTACACGCCGTCGGCTGAAGAGGCGTTTGCTTCCGTCGAATACATCATGCGTGACGTGGAATATGGCTCGATCCTGCGCCTCCTCCACTCCACCGGGGCCTCTGCCTTCTTTATCGTGGTTTATCTGCATATGTTCCGTGGCTTGCTCTACGGTTCCTACCAGAAGCCGCGCGAGTTGGTTTGGGTCTTCGGGATGCTGATCTACCTGGCGCTGATGGCTGAAGCCTTCATGGGTTATCTGCTGCCTTGGGGCCAGATGTCCTACTGGGGCGCCCAGGTGATCATCTCGCTGTTCGGTGCGATTCCGGTGATTGGCGGCGACCTGACGCAGTGGATTCGTGGTGACTACCTGATTTCCGGGATTACCCTGAACCGCTTCTTCGCCCTTCATGTGGTCGCTTTGCCGATCGTCATTCTGGGTCTGGTGGTGTTGCACGTTCTGGCGCTGCATGAAGTCGGTTCGAACAACCCTGATGGCGTCGACATCAAGAAACACAAAGACGAAAACGGTATACCGCTGGACGGCATTGCCTTCCACCCGTACTACACCGTGAAAGATATCGTCGGCGTGGTGGTGTTCCTGTTCATCTTCTGCTCGATCGTGTTCTTCTTCCCGGAAATGGGTGGTTACTTCCTCGAGAAGCCTAACTTCGAAGTGGCGAACGCCTTCAAGACCCCATTGCACATTGCTCCTGTTTGGTACTTCACGCCGTTCTACGCGATCCTGCGTGCGATTCCGGACAAACTCATGGGCGTTATCGCCATGGGTGCTGCGATTGCCGTACTGTTCGTGTTGCCATGGCTCGACCGTAGTCCGGTCAAGTCCATGCGCTACAAAGGCTGGCTGAGCAAGGGCTGGTTGGTAGTGTTCTGCATAGCCTTCGTGATTCTGGGTGTGTTGGGTGTTCTGCCACCAACCCCTGAGCGCACGATCCTGTCGCAGGTCTGTACATTCCTGTACTTCGCCTACTTCATTCTGATGCCGTTCTATACCCGGCTCGAGAAGACCAAACCGGTTCCAGAAAGGGTGACTGGCTGATGAAAAAGCTATTTGCTGTATTGATGTTTGCGCTTCTGCCTACCCTGTCCTTTGCAAACGCAGAGGGCCCTGAGTTGGAGAAGGTCGATATCGACGTGTCTGACAAGGCCGCGATGCAGGATGGGGCGCGTACCTTCGCCAACTACTGCATGGGTTGTCACAGTGCCAAGTTTCAGCGCTATGAACGCGTTGCGGACGATTTGGGCATCCCTCACGATCTGATGCAGGAAAAACTGATATTCACCGGCGCCAAAATTGGCGACCACATGAGTATCGGCATGCAGCCTTCTGATGCGAAAGCCTGGTTCGGCGCTGCACCGCCCGATCTGACCCTGGTGGCTCGTGTGCGTGGTACTGACTGGCTCTACAGCTACCTGCGCTCGTTCTACGAAGATCCGACACGTCCTTGGGGCGTGAACAACGTGATTTTCCCGAACGTCGGCATGCCAAACGTTCTGGCAGGCCTGCAAGGTCGTCAGGTGATTGGTTGCAAGCAAGTGCAAGTGGTTGAGGACGGCAAGAAGCAATATGATCCATTGACCGGTACTCCGCTGACTCATGAAGCGTGCGATCAACTGACCGTGTTGCCGAAAACCGGTGCGCTGACCGAAGAGCAGTTCGATGAGAAGGTCAAGAATATCGTGACCTTCCTGGCCTACTCGGCGAACCCGGTGAAGCTGGAGCATCAGCGCATCGGTACGTATGTGTTGCTCTACCTGGCGTTCTTCTTCGTATTCGCTTACCTGCTGAAGCGCGAATACTGGAAAGATGTCCATTGATCAAGTTGTAATCCCTGCTGTTAACGATGCGCGCCCTAGGGCGTCTCTTTAAAGATAACGAGCGTGGGGCAGGTAGGGCGAGGGCGGTCGGGTTGGGTCATTCATGTTCGATGGATGAGCCGCCGGGCTGCTTTCAACGGCCACCTGTTTCTGCGCAGTCGATATCGGAGGCGCCCTTTGGGCGCGCTCGTTTTTCTGCTTCTGAAAACTTTAACAAGCGAGGAGGACCGCCATGGGCGTGACCAATCGGTTGGCCTGTTACTCCGACCCCGCCGACCACTATTCCCACCGCGTGCGCATTGTGCTCGCAGAGAAAGGTGTCAGCGCTGAGATCATTGATGTAGTGGCGGGTCGTCATCCGCCGAAGCTGATCGAGGTGAACCCGTACGGCAGCGTGCCAACACTGGTCGATCGTGACCTGGCGCTGTACGAGTCGACAGTGATAATGGAATATCTGGATGAGCGTTACCCGCATCCACCTCTGCTGCCGGTCTATCCTGTCGCGCGTGCCAATAGCCGTCTGCTGATTCATCGTATTCAGCGTGATTGGTGTGGTCTGGTGGATTTGATTCTGGATTCGCGCAGCAAAGAGCCCGCGCGTGTTCAGGCGCGTAAAGAGCTGCGTGAAAGCCTTACTGGCGTTTCTCCGCTGTTCGCGGATAAACCTTTTTTCCTCAGTGAAGATCAAAGTCTGGTCGACTGTTGTCTATTGCCCATACTCTGGCGTCTCCCGATCCTGGGTATAGAATTGCCGCGGCCAGCCAAGCCGCTGCTTGATTACATGGAGCGCCAATTTGCGCGTGAAGCTTTCCAGACAAGTCTGTCCGGTGCTGAACGCGATATGCGCTAAGGCTTAAGGAGCCGTTAATGAACTCCAGTCGCCCTTATTTGATTCGCGCTTTGTATGAGTGGATCGTCGATAACGATAGCACCCCGCATATGCTGGTCAATGCGGAGTACCCGTCGGTGCAGGTCCCTCAGGGCTTCGCCAATGACGGCCAGATTGTTTTGAATGTATCGCCCAGTGCCGTGCGTCATCTGCACATGGATAACGATGCCGTCAGCTTTGAAGGCCGCTTCGGTGGCGTGCCGCACACGTTGTACGTCCCTGTAGCTGCGATTCTGGGCATTTATGCCCGGGAGAATGGCCAGGGTATGGTTTTTGATCTGGAGCCTCCGCTGGAGGATGACGACGTGATCGAGCCGGATGATGACAGTCCGCCACCAGGTAGCGAACCACCGCGACCTACCGGCAGGCCCAGTCTGAAAGTGGTCAAGTGATCTGAAGCAAACGAGTCAAAAAAAAGGCGATCCCCAGGGATCGCCTTTTTTGATTCGCGGTTTTGCTGTTAAGGCAAAACGGGTGTGTTGCCGTTAATCAATATACTCAAACAGTTTGACGATTTTTTGTACGCCGGACACGTTCTGCACCAGGTTGGTTGCGCGGGTGGCTTCCTGTTGAGTCACCAGACCCAGCAGGTAGACGATGCCATTTTCGGTCACGACTTTGATGCGCGAGCCCGGAATGGTGTTGTCAGTCAGCATCTGCGTCTTGATCTTGGTAGTCAGCCAGGCATCGTTGTTGCGAGCGAGGATCGAGGAGGGCGGCATGACTTGAAGTTCGTTATTGACCTTCTTGACGCGCTGTACAGAGCTTGCGGCTTGCTCTGCAAGGGCTTTCAGATCGGCACGTGGTGTCTGGCCAGCGAGCAATACGATGCCGTTAAAGCTGGTGACGATGATGTGTGAGCCTTCATCGAGATCGGGGTTGGCCTTGGCAACGTTGACCGCGACCTTGGTTTCGATCAGGGAGTCATCAATCTTGCTGCCGAAAGTCCGGGTGCCGCGATCATCCTCGATGGGTTTGTCGCGGGTTGCGGTCAGGACCGAGCTGCATCCGCTGATGCTGAGGCACAGTGTCAAAGCCAGTAGGCTAAGGCGATTAGGGGTCATTCTTCACTCCCGAACAGTTGGCTGTCGATCAAATCGCATAGGCAATGGATCGTCAGCAGGTGGACTTCTTGAATCCGTGCGGTGACTTTGGCCGGGACACGTATCTCCACGTCCTCTGGCAGCAGCAGCGAGGCCATGTCGCCACCGTCGCGACCCGTCAATGCTACGACAATCATTTCGCGATCATGTGCGGCCTGGATGGCTTGAATAATGTTCGCCGAGTTGCCGCTGGTGGAAATCGCCAGCAGGACATCGCCCGGTTGACCCAGCGCACGGATCTGTTTGGAGAAAATTTCGTTATAGCTGTAGTCGTTGGCGATGGACGTGATCGTCGAGCTGTCGGTGGTCAGCGCAATCGCGGGCAGGCTTGGGCGTTCACGCTCGAAGCGATTGAGCAGCTCCGAGGAGAAGTGCTGTGCGTCGCCGGCCGAGCCACCATTGCCACAGGAAAGCATTTTGCCCTCGTTGAGCAGGGCATTCACCATAACCTGGCTGGCTTGCTCAATGTAGGGGGCAAGAACTTCCATCGCCTGCTGCTTGGTGTCGATGCTGGCCTGGAAAAGCTGGCGAACTCGGGATTGCATGTCCATCGGGTGACCTTAAGTAGGGCGGCTGCTCCAGGCACAAGAAAGTGCAGCCTGCAAAGCAAAGAGCGAAATCGGTGTGTGGACTTTCTATACATCAGGGCTTTAAAGCGCGCCGTCCAGGGTTGGCCAGTCGGGCGCTATGAATCAGCTATCAAATGCGTTCTTCACCCAGTCCAGCGGAGGCGCGCTGCCGGGGTCGCCATTAATGGCCACCACATCGAAACGGCATGGGGAATCTGCCCAGCGCGACTCTTTCTGGAGAAAAAACTGTGCGGCAAGTATGAGCTTTGCACGCTTGCGGGTATCCACGCTTTCCAGCGCTCCGCCCCAGCCTGCGTGACGTCGATAGCGAACCTCGACGAATACTACTGTATCGCCGTCGAGCATGACCAGATCGAGCTCGCCTCGTTTGCATAACCAGTTCTGCGTGATCAGGCGCAGGCCCTGTTGTTGCAAATGTTTCAGGGCGTAGGCTTCAGCCTCGCGCCCTGCTTGTTGCTGAGGGGTGCTCGGCATTAACGCGGAGTGTCCGGCAGATGCTGAACCTTGCCGCCGACAAACTGGGCCCATGGCAGTTGACGCTCGACACGTTGACCCGAACCCATGCTCAGGCTGCCGGTCAGGCCGTCGATGCGGCTGTCTGGCAGGGTTTTGAGCTGTGCCAGGCGCGGTGCCAGACGATAAGCGTCGATCCCCATGGCGTACAGGCGGCCAAGGCTGCCTGCCGCTTGTGGCCATTGCACGGTCACTTGCTGGCGCAGTGGGTCGTTGGCGTTGAGCAGCCACGGCGTTTCACAGAAGCGAATGCCTTCCAGATCCAGATACTGTGCTTGGTCGCCGCTGTTGGTGAACAGGTGTGAAGTTGCGTATACCGGAACATCGCCTGCGTACTGGAATACCAACGTTGGCTTGATCTGCTGCGCTTGCTGGGGTGTTGCCGCAAGGAAGATGAAATCAATGTCCTGGCGACGTGTCGGTTGTGCCGCTACTTGCGTGCCGACGGTGCTTTGCAGGCTCTTGGCGCGGGCTTCGCTGTTCCGGAGCTGGAACATATCAGCGATTTGCTGGGCCAGGGCGACAGGCTGGTCGACGTGTTCAGCAACGATAAACGTGCCGCCGGCCGCTTGCCAGCTTTGGCGGAAGGCATCCAGGACGCGATCGCCCCATTCGCCTTTAGGGACCATGGCTGCGGCGCTGCGCTTGCCGTCGGCCCAGGCGCGACGTGCGACTTCGCGGGCTTCGTCTTCAGCGGCAAGGCCGAACTGGAACAGTTGTGGAGGTCCATCCCGGCCTGCGTCGCTGTAGTTCAGCGCCAGTGTGGTGATAGGCAATTGCGGGCGGCTGTTCAGTTGTTTGACTAGCGGCTTTTCCAGCGGACCGATGACCAGCTGCACACCCGATGCTTTGGCTTGGCGGTAGAAGTCATCGAGAGAGGTCAGGTGCGAACTGTCAAACACTTCAATGGCTGGCGGCTTTTGGCCCGCCTGCTGCGCCTGGTAGTGGGCAGCCATAAAGCCTTCGCGCAATGCACGGGCAACAGATGCGAGCGGGCCATCTTGCGGCAGCAGCAGGGCGATTTTGGTCAGCGGTTCACTGGTCAGCGCTTTGAGCTGGGCCAGTGGGGCCGGCAGTTGCAGGGCAGCTGGGTGCTGTGGGTTTTGCGCTTTCCAGGTATCGATGGCCGCCTGTTGTTGCTCCAGGGTGCCACCGCCTTTGACTGCGCGGGCCAGGCTCAGCCATCCACTCAGGTCATTGTTGCTGGTGCTTTGCAGTTGCTCGGTGGGCAAGGCAGCAACCAGTGTCCAGATCGCTTCATGGTTAGCGCTGGCTTCAGGGCCCTTGAGCAATGGCGCGATAAATACCCGCTCGCTGGCGGCAGGCATTATCTGCCCGTCGGCTTCCAGTGCGCGTGCCTGGACCAGTCCTGTACGGATCTGCTGCTCGACTGGCAGTTCGCCCAGTCGTTGCAAACTTGGGTGGCTCAGGGCTGTCAACGCGGCCTTGGGCTGGTTTCGGCCCAGCGCTAGTTCAGCCGATAGTGTGCTGGCATACACTTGTTGCGCGGGCTTGAGCTGATCAAGAGGCACCTGCTCGAGAATGCGCGCGGCACGCCCCGGGTCACGTTGTCGATTGGCCTGATCGGCTGCACTGAGTCTCAGTAGTGCAGCTTTATCGGGCGACTTGGCGGCAGCGGCTTGTTCGAGCAATTGCTCGATGCTGGCGTCAGGAGTGCGTGGAAGCTCGCCAAGACTTGACGAGGGCGAGCTGGCGCAAGCTGCCAACAGGGCAGCAAGAAAGAGGGCAGAGAACAGCCGCAGGCAAGCGATCATGTAAGTGTTCCTGATACTCGAGCAAATTAGCGGGGAATTGTACCCAAGCACTGGCCGGGGCGCGATGTTAGTGGCGTTAAAGCGGTCATATTGGTCGTTGGGCCGGGAAATAAGGATGAATTCAGCCTTTTTTCATGCTGTTCATCCTCTATTGCAGCGAAAGCAAACGCTTTTTTCATTCTTTTTTAAGTGCTGACCTTGACCGGCTACCCATTGGTTCATGCCGTAATCTGTACAATGCGTTTTTTTGTTAACTCAAGAGGTGTGCGCTTTGACTGCTCCAGGTGCTTTGAATTCCGCTGCTGGCTCGCTTTATGTCGTGGCCACGCCTATCGGTAACCTGGATGACATGAGCGTGCGCGCATTAAAAGTGTTGCGCGAGGTTGCGCTAATTGCCGCTGAAGATACTCGCCACTCGTTACGGTTGATGCAGCATTTCGGTATTTCCACGCCCTTGGCTGCCTGTCACGAGCACAACGAGCGTGAGGAGGGGAGTCGATTCATTACACGGCTGCTCGCGGGCGATGACATCGCACTGATCTCCGATGCAGGGACGCCGCTTATCTCTGATCCGGGTTATCACCTGGTCCGACAGGCGCGTGCCGCCGGCATCCCGGTGGTCCCGGTGCCGGGTGCCTGTGCGCTGATCGCCGCCTTGTCAGCGGCTGGCTTGCCCTCGGACCGGTTTATTTTCGAAGGTTTCTTGCCCGCTAAGGCGGTAGGGCGACGGGCGCGACTTGAGTTGTTGAAAGAAGAGCCGCGCACGTTGATCTTTTATGAAGCGCCACACCGCATCCTCGAGTGCCTGCAAGACCTGGAATTGGTGTTCGGCCCTGAGCGTCCAGCATTGTTGGCGCGCGAGCTGACTAAAACCTTCGAAACCCTCAAAGGTCTGCCCTTGGCAGAGCTTCGTGCGTTCGTCGAAGGTGACAGTAATCAGCAGCGCGGCGAATGCGTGGTGCTGGTCGCGGGCTGGACGTTGCCTGAAGACGAGGATGTCATCGGCACCGAAGCTCGGCGTATTCTGGATTTACTGCTGGAAGAAATGCCTCTCAAGCGCGCGGCGGCATTGGCGGCGGAGATCACGGGTGTGCGCAAGAATTTGCTTTATCAGGTAGCGCTGGAGAAACAGAAAGATGGATAAAAGATCCTTCTCGGCCTAACAGTCAAAACGCGCGGGGCTTATTAAAGCTTGTTCTTGAGCGTCCGTGCCGCTAACCTTGGCGGCGGAGAGTCGATTGGACAGTCGCTGCCTTCTATTGTTCCGCAATAGGGGGGGGAGGAAAGTCCGGGCTCCATAGGGCAGAGTGCCAGGTAACGCCTGGGAGGCGCGAGCCTACGGAAAGTGCCACAGAAAATAACCGCCTAAGCACTTCGGTGCCGGTAAGGGTGAAAAGGTGCGGTAAGAGCGCACCGCACGTCTGGCAACAGTTCGTGGCAAGGTAAACCCCACTCGGAGCAAGACCAAATAGGGTTCCAAGGCGTGGCCCGCGCTGGAACCGGGTAGGTTGCTAAAGGCGTCCAGTGATGGCCGTCGTAGAGGAATGACTGTCCTCGACAGAACCCGGCTTACAGATCGACTCTCCACCTTTTCCCTCTCTCTGCTTTTTCGTAGCAGAAGCGCTTTTGTAATATCAAAAAAATCTTACTCTTGATAAATCACTTTAACTTCGAGCTGCAGTGCTCTGAGTCAATTCAGGTTTATTCGTCAAAACAATTGAGAAATTGTTCCTTCACCTGTTTTTACCCTCCTAAATCTCCGATCTGTAAGGGTTTTCCTTAGGACCGCGCCTTGACGGTGTGGTGGGCGCATTCCTATAGTGTGCACAAGTGGCGAAAAGTGGCATGAAGTGGGTTTTTTCGGCGTAAAAAGTTAATATTTGGAGATCGCGGCTGTGTTTCGTGGTGCTAATGCAATCAATCTCGATGCAAAGGGCCGTCTCGCTATGCCGAGCCGGTACCGCGACGAGCTGGATTCGCGTAGTGCCGGGCAGTTGATCGTGACAATTGATGCTGCCAGTCCCTGCTTATGTTTGTACCCATTATCCGAATGGGAATTGATTGAAGCCAAATTGCGTGATTTGCCCACATTTCGTGAAGAGAACCGTCGCTTGCAACGATTATTGATCGGGAATGCGGTTGATTTGGAGCTCGATGGTAGCGGCCGTTTTCTGGTCCCGCCGCGCCTTCGCGATTATGCCAAGTTAGATAAGCGCGTGATGTTAGTTGGCCAGCTTAATAAGTTTCAACTGTGGGACGAGGACGCCTGGAACGCTCTTGCTGAAGCGGATCTGGCGGCCATTCAACAACCGGGCGCTATGCCTGATGAACTGCGTGATTTGATCCTGTGACTATGAATAGCGGCTTTACCCACATCACCGTACTGCTTGACGAAGCCGTAGAGGCTCTCGCGGTGCGTGCCGATGGCTGCTACCTGGATGGCACGTTTGGGCGTGGCGGACACAGCCGTTTGATATTGCAGCACCTGGGGCCGGGCGGTCGTTTGCTGGGATTCGATAAAGACCCCCAAGCAATTGCCACCGGGCAAGCGCTGGCGGCCGAAGACGGCCGCTTTGTCATTGTGCAGCGCAGCTTTGCCGAGCTGGGTTCTGAACTCGAAAGTCGCGGTCTGGCAGGCAAGGTCAGCGGTATATTGCTCGACCTTGGCGTGTCCTCCCCACAACTGGACGACCCAGAACGCGGTTTCAGCTTCATGAACGACGGTCCGTTGGACATGCGTATGGACCCAACGCGTGGCATCAGCGCCGCCGACTTTATCGCCACTGCATCAGCAGAAGAAATCGCTCGCGTGTTCAAGGAATACGGCGAAGAGCGCTTCGCCAAGCGCATGGCAAATGCCGTGGTTCAGCGTCGTGAGACTCAGCGTTTCGAACGCACGGGTGATCTCGCGGAAGTGCTCAAGGTTGCCAACCCCGCGTGGGAAAAAGGCAAGAATCCAGCGACCCGTGCGTTCCAGGGCTTGCGTATCCACGTCAATAACGAGCTGGGCGATCTTGAAACCGGGCTTGAAGCTGCACTTGAAGCGCTGGAAATCGGTGGCCGGCTGGTTGTTATAAGCTTCCACTCGCTGGAAGATCGCATCGTCAAACTGTTCATGCGCAAGCTCGCCAAAGGCGAAGCCGACAAAATGCCCCGCGACCTGCCAATTCGGTTTCAGGCGTTTGATCCAAAAATCAAAATTCTGGGCAAGGCGCAGTTTGCCTCCGAGACTGAAACCAAAGCCAATCCACGTTCGCGTAGCGCTGTCATGCGTGTGGCGGAGAAGCTCCGGTGAGCCGCCTTTTCCTCAAGCCTCTACCTGGCGGTAGTTTCATTATGTTGCTGCTGTTCCTTGCCGTGTTGGTTTCGGCGATCGGTGTGGCTTACAGCGCCCACTGGAACCGGCAGTTACTTAACTCCCTGTACTCCGAGTTGAGCGTGCGTGACAAGGCGCAGGCAGAGTGGGGTCGGCTGATTCTTGAACAAAGCACCTGGACCGCCCACAGCCGGATTGAAACGCTGGCCAGCGAACAACTCAAAATGCGTATTCCCAGCGCTGCTGAAGTGCGGATGGTGGCGCCATGATGAAGCTCGAGGGCGCCCTCTATCCCTGGCGCTTTCGCGTGGTGGTGGGGCTGCTGGGCATTATGGTGGGCGCGATCTGCTGGCGCATCATCGATCTGCAGGTGATAGACCATGACTTCTTGAAAGGTCAGGGCGATGCTCGCAGCGTACGACACATCCCTATCCCGGCTCACCGTGGCTTGATCACCGACCGTAACGGCGAGCCATTGGCGGTCAGTACTCCTGTGACGACGCTGTGGGCCAACCCGAAAGAAATGCAGCAGGCTAAAGAGAAATGGCCTGCGCTTGCCGCCGCTCTGGGGCAGGACGCAAAACTGCTCGGCGACCGTCTGGATGCTCAGGCCGGTAAAGAATTCATCTACCTGGTTCGCGGCCTGACGCCGGAACAAGGTCAAGTCGTGCTCGACCTGAAAGTCCCTGGTGTCTATGGCATCGAAGAGTTCCGGCGTTTCTATCCGGCGGGCGATGTCACTGCACACATGGTGGGCTTCACCGACCTGGACGACCATGGTCGTGAAGGGGTCGAACTGGCGTATGACGACTGGCTTGCCGGTGTACCGGGTAAGCGACAGGTCATCAAGGACCGGCGCGGACGACTTATCAAGGATGTTCAGGTTACAAAAAACGCCAAGGCCGGGAAGACCTTGGCTTTGTCTATTGATCTGCGCCTGCAATACCTGGCCACCCGCGAGTTGCGCAACGCCATTCAGGAAAACGACGCCAAGGCTGGCAGCCTGGTGATCATGGACGTGAAGACTGGCGAAGTGCTGGCCATGGTCAACTCACCGACCTACAACCCCAACAACCGTCGCACCATGGTGCCGGCGGCGATGCGTAACCGCGCCATCATCGACGTGTTCGAGCCGGGCTCGACCATGAAGCCGATCTCCATGACCGCCGCTCTGGACAGTGGTCGCTGGAAACCTACCGACAAAGTCGAGGTTTACCCTGGCACGCTGCAGATCGGCAAATACACCATTCGTGACGTTACCAAGACCGAGGGCCCGATCCTCGATTTGACCGGGATCCTGATCAACTCCAGTAACGTCGGTATGAGTAAGGTGGCCTTCGACGTCGGCGGCGAAGCGATTTTCCGTGCGATGCAGCGAGTCGGGCTGGGCCAATACACTGGCTTGGGTTTCCCTGGCGAGCGCGTTGGCAATTTGCCTAACTACCGTGAGTGGCGCAAAGCAGAAACCGCAACCTTGTCCTATGGCTACGGTCTGTCGGTCACCGCGTTGCAGTTGGTGCACGCCTACTCCGCGCTGGCCAACAATGGCCGTATCGTGCCGCTGACCATCCTGAAAACCGACACGCCACCGGAGGCTACTCAAGCGATTCCGGAGGCTACCGCAAAAACAGTACAAGGCATGTTGCAGCAAGTGATCGAAGACCCGCGCGGTGTGTTCCGCGCTCGTGTGCCGTCCTACCATGTGGCCGGCAAAAGCGGTACCGCACGTAAAACAGCGGTGGGCACCAAGGGTTACGCCGAAAACTCCTATCGCTCTTTGTTTGCGGGCTTTGGTCCGATGAGCAACCCGCGGTACGCGGTAGTCGTGGTCATCGACGAACCCGGCAAAGCGGGCTACTACGGTGGACTGGTGTCGGCTCCAGTATTTAGCAAGGTCATGTCCGGCACGCTGCGACTGATGAACGTTACGCCGGATAATCTGGCACCAATTCCCACGCAGGAACAAGTCAATGCTGCGCCTGTTGTTAAAGGAGGGCGTGGTTAATGCCTGTTAGCCTGAACAAGATCTTTGCCCATGCCGACCGCGATCTGTTGATCCGCGAGTTGACCCTCGACAGCCGTAATGTACGTGCCGGCGATCTCTTTCTGGCGGTGCCGGGCGGCAAGCTCGATGGTCGTGCGCATGTCGCCGATGCACTCAAACGGGGCGCTGCCGCAGTTGCTTATGAAGTTGAAGGCGCAAGCGTTTTACCCATCACTGATGTGCCGTTGATTCCGGTCAAGGGCTTGGCTGCACAACTGTCCGACATCGCCGGGCGCTTTTATGGTGACCCGAGCCGCAGTTTGAATCTGGTGGGCGTCACCGGCACTAACGGCAAAACCAGTGTCACCCAGTTGGTCGCGCAAGCGCTGGATCAGCTTGGGCAGCACTGTGGGATTGTTGGCACCCTGGGCACCGGATTTTATGGTGCGCTGCAAAGCGGCCGCCATACCACGCCTGATCCAATAGCCGTGCAAGCGACGCTGGCCGATTTGAAGAAAGCGGGCGCTCGTGCGGTGGCGATGGAAGTGTCTTCCCATGGACTGGATCAAGGGCGTGCGACTGCGTTGGCGTTCGACGTTGCAGTGCTGACCAACCTGTCCCGTGACCACCTGGACTACCACGGCACGATGGAAGCCTACGCAACCGCCAAGGCGAAATTGTTTGCCTGGCCCAATCTGCATTGTCGAGTGATCAATCTGGATGACGATTTCGGTCGGCAACTGGTCAAAGAACGACAAGAGTCGCGCCTGATCAGCTACAGCCTTGACGATCCCCGTGCAGACCTTTACTGCCGTGATGCACACTTCGATGACGATGGCGTGCGCGCTATCCTGGTCACCGCGCAAGGCGAGCACAACCTGCAAAGCAGCCTGCTGGGGCGTTTCAACCTGAGCAACGTGCTGGCGGCGGTCGGCGCGTTGATGGGCCTGGACTACGCGCTAGATGAAATTTTAAGCGTGCTGCCGAAACTGGAAGGCCCGATCGGTCGCATGCAGCGCTTGGGCGGCGGCACCCAGCCGTTGGTCGTGGTTGATTACGCACACACACCCGACGCACTGGAAAAAGTCCTCGAAGCACTGCGCCCGCACGCCAAGGGCCGGCTGATGTGCCTGTTCGGTTGTGGCGGGGATCGAGATCGCGGCAAGCGTCCGTTGATGGCTGAAGTGGTTGAGCGGCTGGCGGATTTGGTTGTGGTCACCGATGACAATCCACGGACAGAGGTGCCTGCGCAGATTTTCGATGACATCCGCCAAGGGTTTGTTGCCGTCGATAAAGTCAGCTTCGTTGCCGGTCGCGGCCAGGCGATTGCCCAATTGATTGCCAGCGCCAGCGCGGCGGACGTGATCGTGTTGGCAGGCAAAGGTCATGAGGACTACCAGGAAATCGAGGGGCAGCGTCATGCGTTCTCCGATCTGGAAGAAGCCAGCAAAGCCTTGACTGCATGGGAGGTGGCACATGCTTAAGCCACTGACGTTCAGTCAACTGATCGCGCCACTCGCTGCCCGTCAGGTCAATGCGGATTGCAGCTTTACCGGTGTCAGCATCGACAGCCGCGCCATTGTTCCGGGCCAGTTGTTTATAGCGCTGACCGGTCCACGTTTCGACGGCCATGATTATCTCGATGACGTCGCGGGCAAAGGCGCGGTCGGTGCGTTGGTCGAGCGTGAGGTCGCAGGTTCCGTTCTGCCGCAACTGGTGGTCGAAGATACCCGTCAGGCGCTGGCGCAGCTCGGTGCACTGAATCGCAATGCGTTCGACAAGCCGCTTGCCGCGATCACCGGTTCCAGCGGTAAGACCACGGTCAAGGAACTTCTTGCGAGCATTTTGCGCACGCGCGGGCCGGTACTGGCCACTCGCGGTAATTTGAACAACGACCTGGGGGTCCCACTGACCCTGCTTGAGCTGGCGGCTGAACACACGGCCGCCGTGATCGAGCTGGGCGCCTCGCGTGTTGGCGAAATTGCCTACACCGTCAGCCTGGCCAAACCCCATGTCGCACTGATCACCAATGCCGGAACCGCCCATGTGGGTGAGTTCGGCGGCCCGGAAAAAATTGTCCAGGCCAAGGGTGAAATTATCGATGGCCTCGATCCAGCCGGTATCGCGGTACTCAATCGTGATGACAAGGCCTTCGCCATCTGGCACGCACGGGCGGATGGACGCCAGGTCGTGAGCTTTGCCTTGAGCGACGACGTTGCTGATTTCTACTCGCGTGATCTGACCCGCGATGCTCGCGGGTGCCCAAGTTTCACATTGCACGGTCCGTCCGGCGCGGCGACTGTCCAGCTCAACCTGCTGGGCACGCACAACGTCACCAATGCACTGGCTGCTGCTGCGGCGGCGCATGCGTTGGGTGTTTCGCTGGAAGGTATCGTTGCAGGATTGAATGCGGTACAGCCGGTCAAAGGTCGCGCGGTCTCGCAACTGACCCCTAATGGTATCCGCGTAATCGACGACACATACAACGCTAACCCCACCTCAATGTGCGCTGCCGTTGATATACTCGCCGGCTTTTCCGGGCGCACCGTCCTGGTGCTCGGGGATATTGGCGAGCTGGGCGAGTGGGCTGAAGAAGGCCATCGCCAAGTCGGCGCATACGCTGCGGGCAAGGTGTCGGCGTTATACGCGGTAGGGCCTCTTATGACTCATGCCGTGAGCGCTTTTGGCCAGCATGCTCGCCACTTCGCTAACCAGACTGACCTGATCGCGGCGCTGGGCGCCGAGCAGGACACTAATACCACTATTTTGATCAAGGGTTCGCGCAGCGCTGCGATGGAAAACGTCGTCGCGGCTTTGTGTGGTTCTAGCCGGGAGAAACACTAATGCTGCTGCTGCTGGCGGAATATCTGCAACAGTTCTACAAAGGCTTCGCGGTCTTTCAATACCTGACCCTGCGCGGGATTCTCGGCGTGCTCACTGCATTGTCGCTCTCGCTGTGCCTGGGTCCATGGATGATTCGCACCCTGCAGAATCGCCAGATCGGCCAATCGGTACGTAATGACGGTCCTCAGTCGCACCTGTCCAAATCGGGCACGCCGACCATGGGCGGGGCGTTGATCCTTTCAGCGATTACCGTCAGCACCCTGTTGTGGGCTGACCTGAGTAACCGTTATGTCTGGGTCGTGTTGATCGTCACGTTGCTGTTCGGTGGCATTGGTTGGGTCGACGATTACCGCAAAGTGATCGAGAAGAATTCCAAGGGTTTGCCTAGCCGCTGGAAATACTTCTGGCAGTCGGTGTTCGGCCTCGGCGCGGCGATCTTCCTTTATACGACTGCGCCTAGCGTGGTTGAAACCACCTTGATCGTGCCGATGTTCAAAGACGCCAGTATCCCGCTTGGCATTGGCTTCATGGTCTTGACTTACTTCGTGATCGTCGGTTCGAGCAACGCGGTCAACCTGACCGACGGCCTCGACGGTCTGGCGATTCTGCCGACGGTGATGGTTGGCGGTGCGCTGGGTATCTTCTGCTACTTGTCGGGTAACGTGAAATTCGCTGAATACCTGCTGATCCCTTATGTACCGGGCGCGGGTGAACTTATTGTATTTTGCGGCGCGTTGATTGGCGCAGGCCTTGGCTTTCTTTGGTTCAACACGTACCCGGCGCAAGTGTTCATGGGCGACGTCGGTGCCCTGGCGCTGGGCGCCGCACTGGGCACCATCGCGGTGATCGTTCGTCAGGAAATCGTCCTGTTCATCATGGGCGGTGTATTCGTGATGGAAACCCTTTCAGTCGTGATCCAGGTCGCGTCCTTCAAGTTGACCGGTCGTCGTGTGTTCCGCATGGCACCGATTCACCACCACTTTGAACTCAAAGGCTGGCCCGAGCCGCGCGTGATTGTCCGTTTCTGGATCATCACCGTGATTCTGGTGCTGATCGGCCTTGCCACCCTGAAGCTGAGGTAGAACGAGTGTCTCTGATCGTTTCTGACCACTTCCGCATCGTTGTCGGCCTCGGCAAGAGCGGCATGTCCCTGGTTCGCTTCCTGGCGAAGCAGGGTGTGTCGTTTGCTGTGGCTGATACGCGGGACAATCCGCCTGAGTTGGCGACGTTGCGTCAGGACTACCCGCATGTGGAAGTACGTTGCGGCGAGCTGGATGTGGAGTTTCTCTGCCGTGCCGACGAGCTGTACGTAAGCCCCGGTCTGGCATTGGCGACCCCTGCATTGCAGCAAGCGGCGGCCCGTGGCGTGAAATTGTCGGGTGATATCGAGTTGTTCGCGCGTAACGCGAAGGCGCCCATCGTTGCAATCAGCGGTTCGAATGCGAAAAGCACGGTCACCACGCTGGTGGGTGAAATGGCGGTCGCAGCGGGTAAACGCGTTGCGGTCGGTGGCAACCTCGGCACTCCGGCGCTGGACTTGCTCGACGACTCGGTCGAGCTTTACGTGCTCGAGCTCTCCAGCTTCCAGCTTGAAACCACTGACCAGCTCGGCGCCGAAGTGGCGACCGTGTTGAATGTCAGCGAAGATCACATGGACCGTTACAGCGGTCTACCGGCTTATCACTTGGCCAAGCACCGGATTTTTCGTGGCGCCCGGCAAGTGGTGGTCAATCGTCAGGACGCACTGTCGCGGCCGCTGATCGGTGAAGGCCTGCCGTGCTGGACCTTCGGTCTGAATACACCAGATTTCCACGGCTTCGGTCTGCGCGAAGAGAACGGCGAAAAATACCTCGCCTTCCAGTTCGACAACCTGATGCCGGTCCGCGAGCTGAAAATTCGCGGCGCGCACAATCAGTCCAACGCCTTGGCTGCGTTGGCGCTTGGGCATGCGGTGGGCTTGCCGTTCGACGCCATGCTCAGCGCCTTGCGCACCTTCACCGGCCTAGCGCATCGCTGCCAATGGCTGCGGGAGCGTGCAGGTGTCAACTATTACGACGACTCCAAGGCCACCAACGTTGGCGCCGCGCTGGCTGCCATCGAAGGCTTGGGCGTGGATATCGCGGGCAAGTTGGTGTTGATCGCAGGTGGAGATGGCAAGGGTGCTGACTTCAGTGCCTTGCGTGCCCCTGTCGCCGCCTATTGCCGCGTGGTTGTGTTGTTGGGCCGCGATGCTGAATTGCTTGCCAAAACCTTCGGCGATGCGGTGCCTTTAGTCCGCGTCAAAACCCTGGACGAAGCTGTGCAACGTGCTGCCGAATGGGCGCAGAGCGGGGATGCGGTATTGCTGTCTCCCGCCTGTGCCAGCCTGGACATGTTCAAGAATTTCGAAGAGCGCGGGCGTGTGTTCGCTCATGCCGTGGAGGGCTTGTCATGATTCTGGGTGTGATCAAGCCTTATCCATCGCCGCTGATCAGCGGTCGCGGCATTGATGTCGACTTTCCGATGTTGGCCGGTTGCCTTGCGCTGCTGGGCCTGGGCCTGGTGATGATCACTTCTGCCTCGTCAGAAGTGGCCGCCGTGCAGTCCGGCAACCCGCTATACATGATGATGCGTCACCTGGTGTATCTGGTCATCGGTTTGGGCGCCTGTGGCGTGACCATGATGATTCCGGTTTCAACCTGGCAGCGCCTGGGCTGGCTGATGTTGATTGGCGCCTTCGGCTTGCTGGTGATGGTATTGGTGCCGGGGCTGGGCCGTGAGGTTAACGGTTCGATGCGCTGGATCGGCTTCGGGATGTTCAACGTCCAGCCTTCGGAAATCGCCAAGGTTTTCGTGGTGATTTTTCTTGCCGGTTACCTAGTACGGCGCCAGCAGGAAGTCCGCGAAAGCTGGATGGGCTTCTTCAAGCCATTCATCGTTTTGCTGCCCATGGCAGGTTTGCTGCTGATGGAGCCGGACTTCGGTGCCACCGTGGTAATGATGGGGGCTGCTGCTGCGATGCTGTTCCTCGGTGGCGTAGGGCTGTTCCGCTTCACCCTGATGGTGGTGTTGGCGGTGGGCGCGGTGTTCGTGCTGGTTCAAGCGCAGCCCTATCGTATGGCGCGCCTGATCACCTTCACCGACCCCTGGTCCGATCAGTTTGGCTCCGGTTATCAGCTGACCCAGGCCCTGATTGCCTTTGGCCGTGGCGAATGGTTCGGCGTCGGTCTGGGTAACAGCGTGCAGAAACAGTTCTATTTACCTGAAGCGCACACCGACTTCGTGTTTGCCGTGCTCGCGGAAGAGTTGGGCGTGGTTGGCTCGCTGATCACTGTGGGCCTGTTTGTATTCGTCAGTATCCGGGCCATGTACATCGGCATGTGGGCCGAAAGGGCCAAGCAATATTTCGCTGCCTATGTGGCTTACGGTCTGGCGTTCCTGTGGATTGGTCAGTTCCTGATCAACATTGGCGTAAACGTCGGGCTACTGCCGACTAAAGGCCTGACCTTGCCCTTCCTCAGTTATGGCGGCAGTTCGTTGGTGATCTGCTGCGCAAGCCTGGGCTTGTTGCTGCGCATCGAGTGGGAGGCGCGGACCAATACCGGCAGTGAAGAAACGGAATTCAATGAAAGCGACTTCACCGAGGAGCCGACCCATGGGCGCTAACGTGCTGATCATGGCGGGCGGTACGGGTGGGCACGTCTTCCCGGCGCTGGCCTGTGCGCGCGAGTTCCAGGCCCGCGGCTACCGCGTGCACTGGCTCGGCACGCCGCGCGGTATCGAAAACGAACTGGTCCCTCAAGCGGGCTTGCCGCTGCATTTGATCAACGTGACCGGCCTCCGGGGCAAGGGCGTGATTTCGCTGTTGAAAGCGCCGTTTGTGCTGCTCAGGGCGTTGCTGCAGGCGCGCAAGATCGTCCGTCAGTTGCAACCGGTCTGCGTACTGGGAATGGGCGGTTTTGTCACCGGCCCTGGCGGCTTGGCAGCGAAATTGGCGGGGGTACCGCTGATCATTCATGAACAGAACGCCGTCGCCGGTACAGCCAATCGCAGCCTGGCGCCGTTTGCCACTCGTGTGTGCGAAGCCTTCCCGAATACGTTTTCGGCTTCGGCAAAACGCCGTACCACCGGCAACCCGGTACGCACCGAGTTGTTTCTCGAAACGCCGCGTCAGGCGCTGGGCGGACGTAAAGCCCGTCTGCTGATCCTTGGCGGAAGTCTGGGCGCTGAACCGCTGAACAAACTGCTGCCTGCTGCATTGGCACAGGTGCCGCTGGAGTTGCGACCTGAAGTGTTTCATCAGGCCGGCAAGAATCATGACCAGATCACCGCAGAGCGCTATCGCACTGCCGATGTCGAGGCGCAAGTGGCGCCCTTCATCAAAGACATGGCTCAAGCCTATGGCTGGGCCGACCTGGTGGTTTGTCGCGCAGGCGCGCTGACCGTCAGTGAACTGGCTGCGGCTGGCCTGCCGTCGCTGTTGGTGCCGTTGCCCCACGCGATCGACGACCACCAGTCCCGTAATGCCGACTATCTGGCCCGCGAAGGTGCAGCCTTCGTCATGCCACAAGCGACAACTGGCGCAGCCGAAATGGCCGCACGCCTGAAAGAGGTTTTGATGCAACCCGAACAATTGAACAACATGGCCCGCACGGCTCGCCACCTGGCCAAACCTGACGCAACGCGCACTGTGGTCGATATCTGTCTGGAGGTGGCTCATGGTTGAGAGCAAGAGGGCGATGCCCCAGCCGGAAATGCGCCGCATCCGTCGCATCCATTTCGTCGGTATCGGCGGGGTGGGCATGTGCGGTATTGCCGAGGTTCTGCTTAACCTGGGCTACAAAGTGTCCGGCTCCGACTTGAAGTCTTCACCAGTGACTGAACGTCTTGAATCGTTCGGCGCCAAGGTGTTTATCGGCCATCGCGCCGAGAACATCGCGACGGCTGACGTGCTTGTGGTCTCCAGTGCAGTCAATACCGCGAACCCGGAAGTCGCTACGGCTCTGGAACGTCGCATTCCTGTGGTCCCGCGTGCCGAAATGCTGGCCGAACTGATGCGCTATCGCCACGGCATCGCAGTCGCTGGCACGCATGGCAAAACCACCACCACCAGTTTGATCGCTTCGGTGTTCGCGGCCGGTGGCCTGGACCCGACGTTCGTTATCGGTGGTCGCCTGAATGCTGCTGGAACCAACGCTCAGTTAGGCACCAGCCGTTACCTGATCGCTGAAGCGGATGAAAGCGACGCCAGCTTCCTGCACTTGCAGCCGTTGGTGGCCGTGGTCACTAACATCGACGCCGACCATATGGCGACCTACGAAGGCGACTTCAACAAACTGAAGAAAACCTTCGTCGAGTTCCTGCACAACCTGCCGTTCTATGGGCTGGCCGTGGTGTGCATCGATGATCCAGTGGTGCGTGAAATTCTGCCGCTGATCAAGCGTCCGACGCTGACTTACGGCTTCAGCGAAGAAGCCGACGTACGCGCCATCAACGTGCGTCAGGAAGGCATGCTGACTTACTTTACGGTGCTGCGTCGTGACCGCGCGCCGCTGGATGTCTCGGTAAACATGCCGGGCAACCACAACGTTCTGAACTCGTTGGCGACCATCGCAATCTCTACCGACGAGGGCGTCAGCGACGAGGCTATCGTCCAGGGGCTGTCAGGCTTCCAGGGTGTTGGTCGACGCTTCCAGATCTATGGCGAGCTGCCGGTCGAAGGCGGCAATGTGATGCTGGTCGACGACTACGGCCATCACCCGCGTGAAGTGTCTGCGGTAATCAATGCTGTCCGTGGCGGCTGGCCGGATCGTCGTCTGGTCATGGTTTACCAGCCTCATCGCTTCAGCCGTACTCGCGACCTTTACGATGACTTCGTGCAAGTACTGGCCGAAGCCAACGTGTTGTTGCTGATGGAAGTCTATCCAGCCGGTGAAGAACCGATTCCAGGTGCCGACAGTCGCAACTTGTGCCACAGCATTCGTCAACGTGGTCAGCTGGACCCGATCTACATCGAGCGTGGCGTCGAGTTGGCACCGCTGGTCAAACCACTGTTGCGTGCTGGCGATATTTTGCTGTGCCAGGGCGCCGGTGACATTGGTGGCCTCGCGCCGCAACTGCTTCGAAGCCCGCTGTTTGCAGGTGCTGTCGTGGCCCCGACCGAGGGGAAACTGAAATGACTTCAACCCTGCAATCCACCTTGTTGTCCACGCTCGAACCCAAGGCTTTCGGCCGTGTCGCCGTCCTGTTTGGTGGTAAAAGCGCTGAGCGCGAAGTGTCGCTGAAATCCGGTCAGGCAGTGCTTGAGGCCCTGCAAAGTGCAGGTGTCGACGCGTTCGGCATCGACGTCGGTGACGACTTCCTGCAGCGTCTGGTCAGCGAAAAAATTGATCGTGCTTTTATCGTCTTGCACGGTCGTGGCGGCGAAGACGGCAGCATGCAAGGCCTGCTGGAGTGTCTGGAGATCCCCTACACCGGCAGCGGCGTACTGGCTTCTGCGCTGGCCATGGACAAGTTGCGGACCAAGCAGATCTGGCAAAGTCTGGGCTTGTCGACACCTCGGCATGCCGCATTGAGCACTGAGGCTGATTGTATTTCTGCGGCAACGGAACTGGGCTTCCCTTTAATCGTCAAACCTGCCCATGAAGGTTCGAGTATCGGTATGGCCAAGGTGACCAGCGTCGATGAGTTGATCGCCGCATGGAAAGCTGCCAGCACCTACGATTCACAAGTATTGGTCGAGCAATGGATCCAGGGTCCGGAGTTTACTATCGCGACTCTGCGTGACCAGATATTACCGCCCATCGGTCTGGGCACTCCCCACAGTTTCTACGACTACGACGCCAAGTACCTGGCTTCCGATACTCAGTATCGGATCCCTTGCGGGCTCGACAGTGCAAAAGAACAAGAGCTTAAAGATCTTACTGCGCGTGCTTGCGAGGCCGTTGGCATTGCAGGTTGGGCGCGTGCGGACGTTATGCAGGATGCTGATGGCAAGTTCTGGTTGTTGGAAGTGAACACCGTCCCCGGCATGACCGATCACAGTCTGGTCCCGATGGCGGCACGAGCGGCGGGCCTGGATTTTCAGCAGTTAGTGTTAGCGATTCTGGCTGACAGTGTCGAGGCGCGAGGTTAATCCCATGCAAGGCGCGATGCTACGTCATCAGCAACCCGTTCCCGGCCGCAAGCCGGTGCCGCGTGGTGCCAGTCGGATGGTGGCCAAAGAGCCGCTGTCGATGCGTCTGCCTAAAGCAAACCTCGGATTCTTCAAGCGCCTGTTCTGGCCTGTGATGTTGGTCGTTCTGGGCTTCGGTACCTACGAAGCCGCGCAGCGGCTGTTGCCGTATGCCGACCGGCCAATTACCCGGATCAATGTGCAGGGTGATCTGAGCTACATCAGCCAGCAAGCGGTGCAGCAGCGCATTGCCCCTTATGTGGCGGCGAGCTTCTTCACCATCGACCTCGCAGGGATGCGCACCGAACTGGAACAAATGCCTTGGATCGCCCACGCCGAAGTCAGGCGTGTCTGGCCCGATCAGGTGGTCATTCGTCTGGAAGAACAATTGCCGGTGGCGCGCTGGGGTGAAGAGGCGCTGCTGAACAACCAGGGTCAGGCGTTTACCCCGCGCGAGCTGGCCAATTACGAGCATCTGCCTCAACTGTTTGGCCCTCAACGTGCCCAGCAGCAGGTGATGCAGCAGTATCAGGTGTTGAGTCAGATGTTACGGCCGTTGGGTTTTTCCATCGTACGTCTGGAATTACGTGAACGTGGCAGTTGGTTTTTGACCACTGGTGCAGGCAGTGCGGGCCCGGGTATCGAGTTGTTACTGGGACGCGACCATCTGGTGGAAAAAATGCGCCGATTTATTGCCATTTATGAAAAAACGCTTAAAGAACAGATGACGAATATTGCGCGCATCGACCTGCGTTACTCCAACGGCCTTGCCGTGGGATGGCGTGAGCAGGTTGCGCCTACGACGGACAAACCCGCCGTCGCGAAGAATTGATAAGAGGCAGGACCATGGCAAACGTGCAAAGCGGGAAAATGATCGTCGGCTTGGATATCGGCACCTCCAAAGTGGTGGCGTTGGTGGGCGAAGTCGGGGCGGATGGCACCCTGGAAATCGTCGGTATCGGCACGCATCCTTCCCGTGGCCTGAAGAAGGGCGTGGTGGTGAACATCGAGTCCACCGTGCAATCGATCCAGCGCGCCGTTGAAGAAGCTCAGCTGATGGCCGGTTGCCGTATTCACTCGGCTTTCGTCGGTGTAGCGGGCAACCACATTCGCAGCCTGAACTCCCACGGCATCGTGGCGATCCGTGACCGTGAAGTCAGCATGGCGGATCTGGAGCGTGTACTCGATGCCGCCCAGGCCGTGGCGATTCCAGCGGATCAGCGGGTGCTCCACACCCTGCCGCAGGACTACGTGATAGACAACCAGGAAGGCGTTCGTGAGCCTTTGGGGATGTCGGGCGTACGTCTGGAAGCCAAGGTTCATGTGGTGACTTGCGCCGTCAATGCCGCACAAAACATTGAAAAATGCGTGCGTCGTTGCGGGCTGGAAATTGACGACATCATTCTCGAACAGCTGGCTTCCGCGTATTCGGTGCTGACGGATGATGAGAAAGAACTGGGCGTTTGCCTGGTCGATATCGGCGGCGGCACCACCGACATCGCCATCTTCACCGAAGGCGCTATTCGTCATACCGCAGTCATCCCGATTGCGGGCGATCAGGTTACCAACGACATCGCGATGGCGTTGCGTACACCTACCCAATACGCCGAAGAGATCAAGATTCGCTACGCCTGTGCCCTGGCCAAACTGGCTGGCGCCGGCGAAACGATCAAAGTACCAAGCGTCGGCGACCGTCCACCACGTGAGTTGTCCCGTCAGGCGCTGGCTGAAGTGGTCGAGCCGCGTTACGACGAGTTGTTCACATTGATTCAGGCCGAGCTGCGTCGCAGTGGTTATGAAGACTTGATCCCGGCCGGCATCGTGCTGACCGGTGGTACCTCAAAAATGGAAGGCGCGGTCGAACTGGCCGAGGAAATCTTCCATATGCCGGTACGCCTCGGCGTGCCGCACAGTGTCAAAGGGCTCTCGGACGTCGTCCGCAACCCAATCTATTCCACTGGTGTGGGGCTGTTGCTGTACGGGCTGCAAAAGCAATCCGACGGTATTTCGTTGTCCGGCATCAGTAGCAGCAGCTATAGCGATGAACCTAAAACACCGGTATTCGAGCGCCTCAAGCGCTGGGTGCAAGGCAATTTCTAAGTTTCAAAGCAGTAGTAGTGGTAGGCAGTAGGCGAAAAAACTAGAGAAAATGAAAGGAGAGGGAAAATGTTCGAACTCGTAGACAACGTCCCGCAAAGCCCGGTAATCAAGGTTATCGGTGTTGGTGGTGGTGGTGGTAATGCTGTTAACCACATGGTTAAGAGCAACATCGAAGGTGTGGAATTCATCTGCGCCAACACTGACGCACAAGCGCTGAAAAGCATCGGCGCACGGACCATCCTGCAATTGGGCACTGGTGTGACCAAAGGTTTGGGTGCTGGTGCCAACCCTGAAGTAGGTCGTCAGGCTGCACTGGAAGACCGTGAGCGCATTGCTGAAGTGCTACAGGGCACCAACATGGTGTTCATTACCACTGGCATGGGCGGCGGTACCGGTACCGGTGCTGCACCGATCATCGCCGAAGTGGCCAAGGAAATGGGGATTCTCACCGTTGCAGTGGTGACTCGTCCGTTCCCGTTCGAAGGCCGCAAACGCATGCAGATCGCCGATGAAGGCATCCGCCTGTTGTCGGAAAGCGTTGACTCGTTGATCACCATCCCTAACGAGAAGCTGCTGACCATCCTCGGTAAGGACGCCAGCTTGCTGTCGGCTTTCGCCAAGGCTGACGATGTACTGGCCGGTGCTGTTCGCGGTATCTCCGACATCATCAAACGTCCGGGCATGATCAACGTCGACTTCGCTGACGTACGTACCGTGATGAGCGAAATGGGTATGGCGATGATGGGCACTGGCTGCGCCAGCGGTCCGAACCGTGCACGTGAAGCGACTGAGGCAGCCATCCGCAACCCGCTGCTCGAAGACGTCAACCTGCAAGGTGCTCGCGGCATCCTGGTCAACATCACTGCCGGTCCTGACCTGTCCCTGGGTGAGTACTCGGACGTGGGTAGCATCATTGAAGCGTTCGCCTCCGAGCACGCGATGGTCAAGGTCGGTACGGTTATCGATCCGGACATGCGCGACGAGTTGCACGTGACCGTGGTTGCCACTGGCCTGGGCGCGAAAATCGAGAAACCTGTGAAGGTGATCGACAACACCCTGCAGACCTCGCAACAACATGCTGCAGTGCAACCTTCTGCACGTCAGGAGCTGCCGTCGGTGAATTACCGCGATCTGGACCGTCCGACTGTGATGCGCAACCAGGCTCACGCCGGTGCTGCCGCTGCAGCGAAGATGAACCCGCACGATGACCTGGATTATCTGGATATCCCGGCTTTCCTGCGTCGCCAGGCCGATTGATGAAATGTATCAGGGGTATTAGGGTGATTGGTGTTCAGCAAAGGCCGGGTCTGCTATTATCGCCAGCCTTTGTTGATACCAGTTCGCAACTTGCGCTGAAGCGGCCAATGCCATGATTAAACAACGCACCCTGAAAAATATTATCCGTGCCACAGGTGTAGGCCTGCACTCGGGGGAAAAGGTTTACCTGACCCTCAAGCCCGCACCTGTGAATACCGGCATCGTGTTTTGTCGTGCCGACCTCGACCCTGTGGTGCAGATCCCTGCCCGTGCGGAAAACGTCGGTGACACCACCCTGTCGACCACTTTGGTCAGCGGGGACACCAAGGTGGACACGGTAGAGCACTTGCTTTCGGCCATGGCTGGCCTTGGCATCGATAACGCCTACGTCGAACTCTCTGCCTCCGAAGTTCCAATCATGGACGGCAGCGCGGGACCCTTCGTATTCCTGATTCAATCTGCCGGCCTGGAAGAACAGGACGCAGCCAAGAAATTCATTCGTATCCTGAAAGAAGTTACTGTGGAAGAGGACGGCAAAACCGCCACTTTCCTGCCTTTCGAAGGGTTCAAGGTGAGTTTCGAGATCGACTTCGACCACCCTGTTTTCCGTAACCGTACCCAAAGTGCAACCGTGGATTTTTCCAGTACTTCTTTTGTTAAAGAAGTCAGCCGCGCCCGTACCTTTGGGTTCATGAGTGATATCGAGTACCTGCGCAAGCACAATCTCGCACTTGGCGGTAGCGTAGAAAATGCCATCGTGGTCGACAAGGATGGCGTGCTTAACGAGGACGGCCTGCGGTACGAGGACGAATTCGTCAAACACAAAATCCTGGATGCAATCGGTGACCTTTACCTGCTGGGCAATAGCCTGATAGGCGAGTTCCGAGGCTTCAAGTCTGGGCACGCACTGAACAACGTCCTTCTTCGCGCATTGATTGCGCAGAAAGATGCTTGGGAAATCGTGACCTTCGAAGACGCCAGCACCGCCCCGATCTCTTACATGCGTCCTGTTGCGGCCGTGTAATTAGTACTCTCTCTTTCCTTTTATTTTTTAAGGCTGCCTTCGGGTGGCCTTTTTTTATGGTTGTTGAAGAGTGCAGGGAGAATGTAAGAATAACCCTGCGAAATTGAGAGACGTCTCCTACTGGGTTTGTCGGCAGGGTGGGATACCTTTAGTCGGTTTATCTACCCAAAATTACCGTTCATTCCGATATGAAGAACGGCGATGCCCACTGCCCCAACGTTCACGCTCAGCATCAAAGGAGCTAAAGACAACGAGTTACTTGTTCTAGCCTTTT
>ERZ1463034.83-NODE-83-length-30814-cov-45.850060_pt1 | contig 30814 bp, 27 predicted proteins | sample MGYA00564480_ERZ1463034 | MGnify/ENA primary metagenome ERZ1463034 (study PRJEB39244, sample SAMEA3635122) | Helicobacter pylori | study: EMG produced TPA metagenomics assembly of PRJEB11511 data set (Assembly of a 5300-year-old Helicobacter pylori...
TGGGGATCACGGTAAAACCTTCGGACTCCAGCTCGACCAGGGTCGCGGTCGCAATGGCTTCGATTTCCGGGACGATATAATGCGGCTTCTCGGCCTCGATCACTGCGCGCAAGGCGGCACCGTCGAGCATGTTGATTACATGACTACGATGCGCGACCTGCATGGCTGGCGCGTTGGCATAACGGTCAACAGCGATCACTTCGACGCCCAGGCGTTGCAGTTCGATCACCACCTCCTTGCCAAGCTCGCCGCAACCGCAGAGCAATACGCGCGTCGCGGTAGGCGACAGTGGCGTTCCGATTTGAGTCATCTCAGGTCCTCGTGGAGCAGATCATCGAGCCAGCCCGCCATTGGTGGGCGACTCATGGGGAGAAGAAAGGCGCGCAATTTACCACGAAGCCGATCACTTGGGCCTCGTCCCGAAAAAGTGAGGCGCCAGAATCAAGGAGTGGTTTTCACACCCACCGTCCACAGCATGCCACTGTCCCGCGCTCGCTCATGACAGCGTCCAAGCACCACGCGGCGCTCAGTATTGTCCATGCGACTCCAGCGGGTAATTTCCTCAACGGTGCGCTGGCAGCCCAGACAGATGTCCGCCTCGTCCAGCGCGCAAATATTCACACACGGCGAAGCAACCGGTCGCTCGACACTCATCAGTCTTCCTGCGGGGCCAGATCACGCGCATAGCGCTGGGCGTTGTGCACGTAATGCGCAGCACTGGCTTCAAGCATTTTTTTCTGCGCGTCCGTCAGTTCACGCACCACTTTGCCGGGCGAGCCCATGACCAGTGAGCCGTCGGGGATCTCCTTGCCCTCGCCAATCAGCGAGTTGGCGCCGATGATGCAATAGTTGCCGATCTTGGCACCGTTAAGGATGACCGAATTGATGCCGATCAAGCTGCAATCGCCCACGGTGCAGCCATGCAGCATGACGTTATGGCCGATGGTGACATTTTTGCCGATGATCAGCGGCGACCCCATGTCGGTGTGCATCACCGTGCCATCTTGTACGTTGCTGTTCTCACCGATATGGATCAGCTCGTTGTCGCCACGCAATACGGCGCCAAACCAAACGCTGGCACCGGCTTCGAGCTTGACCTTGCCAATCAGGGTGGCAGTAGGCGCAACCCAGCTTTGCGGATGAGTGTCGACATGGGAATCTCCCAAGCGATATTTCATAGTGGTTTCCTCATGGCCCGCAGGCCGTGGGTAAGTATCAAATATTGATAAAACGCTCAGGCGGCGTGTGCAGGCTGATGTCGGCGTCGTACAGCACATTGACCAGTTCGACGATCATGATCGCTGTCAGACCCCATATTTTGAATTCACCGAAACGATAGCTGGGCACATACCAACTACGACCCTGGTAATCGATACGGTGAGTATGCTCACGCGGGTCCTCGCGAAAGAACGCCAGAGGCACGCTGAAGACAGCCGCAATCTCGGCATCGTTGGCCTGGTATTCGACAAAGTCAGGGATGATGCCTACGTAAGGCGTGACCCTGATTCCGTGCAAAGAGATCAACGGACTGAGCGGGCCGATCACCTCGACCAGACCAGGCGGCAGACCGATTTCTTCCTCGGCCTCACGCAAGGCCGTAAAAATCAGGTCCGGGTCTTCGGGATCACGCCGCCCACCAGGGAAGGCGACTTCGCCGCCATGGGTCGAAAGCCCGCTGGCGCGCAGGGTCAGGATCAACTCCGGCTCATCACTCCGAGTGATGGGCACTAGGACAGCGGCCTCGGGGAAACGTCGATCCGTTTCCAGAGTACGCGGCGTATGACTGCTTACACGGCGAAGTAGCTCGTCCAGCATGGGAAATCTCGATCTGTTGCCTAACTGGCATAATGCACCAAAGCGGCGATACGCCCAACCCCTTGTAGGACAACCCGGCAACTGATTGGACCTGCTTGTGTAAGCTCAGCTTGCCGACCCCGGTGCGGCACGCCAAGATAGCGACTGATTTCAGGAATCGACGTTCAGCATGAAATTCTGCAGCCAGTGCGGCAACCCGGTCATTCAGCGCATCCCCGAAGGCGATAGCCGCTTACGTTACGTCTGCGAGCATTGCCAGACCGTCCATTATCAGAACCCTAATATCGTCGCCGGGAGCCTGCCAATCTGGGGCTCGCAGGTGCTTCTATGCCGTCGCGCCATCGAGCCGCGCATGGGGTACTGGACCTTACCAGCCGGTTTCATGGAAAACGGGGAAACGGTCGAACAGGCCGCCCGCCGCGAAACGGCGGAAGAAGCCTGCGCCACGCTGCGCAACCTGAGCCTGTACATGCTGGTCGATGTACCGCACATCAGTCAGGTACACGTGTTTTATCGCGCCGAGCTGGTAGATCTGGAGTTTGCCGCCGGGGTAGAGAGCCTGGAGGTGCGGCTTTTCGACGAGGCTGACATTCCATGGTCCGAGCTGGCTTTCATGACGGTAAAACGTACCTTAGAATGCTTCTTTGCCGACCGGATCCAGCAGGTCTACCCAGTGCGAACTGAGTCTCTGGCACCGTTGCAGCAGATAAAAAAGACCTAATTACTCCGCGGGCAGCGCGTGTAGCGCTGCCCATACATTGCTCAGGGATACCGTTTCGATGCGTTGGTTGCTTGCCCTTTTATGTAGTTGCGTCGTTCCGCTGTCTCAAGCTGCATTCACCGAAACCAGACTGCCCAAGGGCAGTGAACAGAGGTTCATTGGTGGAGCAGTCATCAACACGCACAGCATCGCTGCTCAAAACATCGATAAAATACTGATTCTGAAATCGGCACATCAACTGCAGTTGATCAGCGACGGCGCGGCGCTCAAGACCTACCGCATTTCGCTGGGTAAAGTGCCCAAGGGGCAAAAGCTTCGAGAAGGCGACAAGCGCACCCCGGAAGGTCTTTACTGGCTGGACTGGCGCAAGGTCAGCGACAGTTACAACCTGTCGATGCATATCTCCTACCCGAACATCAGCGACTCGGCGCGCGCCCGACGCGATGGCGTCAGCCCGGGCAGCATGATCATGATCCACGGCACGCCGGTCAACGATGATTACCCGGAGTGGTATTTCCAGACCCTGGACTGGACCGACGGCTGCATCGCCATGAAAAATACCGACATGCGCGAGCTCTGGGATCTGGTCAAAGACGGCACCATGGTCGAGATCCGCCCCTGACTATTCTGATTGACGCGGCGTCCTCCCTGATACCTCCCGGCTCAGTACTCCGCCATTCTGTAGGCACTGCAGGACCGCTTTGTACTCCATCGCAGCCCGGTCAGCGCCTACTGTCTGCCGGCCAGAGGCAACATGAATCTGGTCCGGCTGATTCAGAAATCCGCCAGCTTCCACACTTCGTAAGCTGGCGTTTCATAGGGATGGCTCTGCTTTAGAGCCATCACTGCCTGAGCGATCAACTCGTCAGCCACTACCAACTCGACCTTCCATTCCTCCACCTGCTCGATCTCGCCTGCCTGCCCAATAAACGGCTGACTGCCGTCCAGCGGGCGAAACTGGCCTTGACCCAGCACCTGCCATGAGCAGTTGTCGTAAGCCCCGATTCGCCCGGCACCTGCGGCGAATACGGCACTCTTGACCACCTCTACATGGCTCGGTGGAACGAAGAAGCTGAGCTTGTACATGGCTCGACCGTTGTCTGTCAGTTCACCCATACCCGCGCATTACGGAACATGCGCATCCAGGCGCCGTCTTCATCCCACTCTTCCGGACACCAGGAGTTCTGTACGGCACGGAACACACGCTCAGGGTGCGGCATCATGATGGTGACGCGACCGTCACGGCTGGTGAGACCCGTAATCCCGCGCGGCGAACCGTTCGGGTTGGCAGGGTAGGTTTCGGTGACCTTGCCATGGTTGTCGACAAACCGCATGGCTACACATCCGGACACATCAGCTTCGAGCAACGCGTTTTCGTTGCGGAACTCAGCCAGACCCTCACCGTGAGCAATGGCGATCGGCATGCGCGAACCGGCCATACCCTGTAGGAAGATCGACGCTGATTCCTGAACCTGAACCATCGCTACCCGTGCTTCGAACTGCTCAGAGCGGTTGCGCACGAAGTGAGGCCAGAACTCGCTGCCTGGAACCAGTTCGCGAAGGTTGGACAACATCTGGCAACCGTTACACACGCCAAGGGTGAAGCTGTCATGACGCTCGAAGAAGTTCTGGAAAGCATCCCGCGCGCGGCTGTTGAACAGGGCCGACTTGGCCCAGCCTTCGCCCGCGCCGAGCACGTCGCCGTAGGAGAAACCACCGCAGGCCACCAGACCTTTGAACTCATTCAGATCAACGCTACCGGCAAGAATATCGCTCATGTGTACGTCGATGGCGTTGAAGCCGGCGCGATCGAACGCCGCCGCCATCTCGACCTGACCGTTGACGCCCTGCTCACGCAGAACCGCCACTTGCGGACGAATGCCTTTCTTGATGTACGGCGCGCTGATGTTTTCGTTCACATCGAAGCCCAGCTTGATACTCAGGCCAGGGTTGTCTTCTTCAAGCAGTACGTCGAACTCTTGCTCGGCGCATTCGACGTTGTCACGCAGACGCTGGATTTGATAACTGGTCTCGGCCCACTGACGTTGCAGCGAACGACGTTGACCGGCAAACACCGGATCACCGTTGAAGCTGACCGCCACTTCATCGTTGTTCACCGGCTGACCGATGACCGCGACGCAATCCTGAAGCCCGGCCGCGCTGAACTGTGCAAGCACCACCGGCGTATCATCCTGGTGAACCTGAATCACTGCGCCCAGCTCTTCGTTGAACAGGATGGCTGCCAGTTCGGCGGAGGTTTCTGCCAGGCTGTCCAGGTACAGGTTCAAACCGCAGTGGCCGGCGAAGGCCATTTCCAGAGTGGTAACCAACAGACCACCGTCGGAACGGTCGTGATAAGCCAGCAAGTGGCCGTCAGCATTCAGACCCTGGATCACAGCGAAGAACGCCTTGAGGTCTTCAGCATCATCCACGTCGGGTGCGACACGACCCAACTTGCCGTGAACCTGGGCGAGAATCGAGGCGCCCATGCGGTTCTGACCACGACCCAGATCAATCAGGATCAGATCGGTTTCGCCCTTGTCCATGCGCAGCTCTGGCGTCAGGGTCTGGCGGATGTCGACCACCGGGGCAAAGCCGGTCACGATCAACGACAGCGGCGACGTCACGCTCTTCTCGGTGCCGTCATCGCGCCACTGGGTTTTCATGGACATTGAGTCCTTGCCCACCGGGATGGTGATGCCCAGTTCAGGGCACAACTCCATGCCAACCGCTTTCACTGTGTCATACAAACGGGCGTCTTCACCGGGGTGACCGGCAGCGGACATCCAGTTGGCCGACAGTTTGATGTCGGAAATTTTCGCAATGCGTGAAGCGACGATGTTGGTCAGGGTCTCGCCAATCGCCATACGCCCGGACGCCGGAGCGTCCAGCAGCGCCAGCGGCGTACGCTCGCCCATGGCCATGGCTTCACCGGTGTTCACATCGAAACTGGTAGCAGTCACGGCACAGTCGGCCACGGGCACTTGCCACGGACCTACCATTTGATCGCGAGCAACCAGACCGGTGATGGTCCGGTCGCCGATGGTGATCAGGAAGCTTTTGCTGGCGACGGCCGGGTGATGCAAAACGCGCTGCACACACTCGTCGATATCCAGGGTGCTCGGGTCGAAATCATCGCCCAGTTCGCTTTCGCGAGTCGCCGAACGGTGCATGCGCGGCGCCTTGCCCAGCAGCACTTCCAGCGGCATGTCCACCGGGCTGTTGCCGAAGTGGCTGTCGGTCACCGTCAGTTGCGGCTCGGCAGTGGCTTCACCGACGACGGCAAACGGGCAACGCTCACGTTCGCAAATGGCTTTGAAGCGCTCGAAATCCGCAGCGCCAACCGCCATCACATAACGTTCTTGTGATTCGTTGCTCCAGATTTCCAGCGGGGCCATGCCCGGCTCGTCATTTGGAATGTTGCGCAGCTCGAAACGACCGCCTCGTCCGCCATCGTTGACCAGTTCAGGGAAGGCATTGGACAGACCGCCCGCGCCGACGTCATGGATAAAGCTGATCGGGTTTTGATCGCCCAACTGCCAGCAACGGTCGATCACTTCCTGACAGCGACGCTCCATTTCAGGGTTTTCACGCTGAACCGAAGCAAAATCCAGATCCGCCGAGCTGGTGCCGGTCGCCATCGATGACGCTGCACCGCCACCCAGACCAATCAACATGGCCGGACCACCGAGCACGATCAGCTTGGAGCCGATAGTGATCTCGGCTTTCTGTACGTGTTCATCACGGATGTTGCCCATACCGCCAGCCAGCATGATCGGCTTGTGGTAACCACGGACTTCATCGCCGTGCGGGGTGCTGATCGATTGTTCGAAGGTGCGGAAGTAACCGGTCAGGGCCGGACGCCCAAATTCGTTGTTGAACGCCGCGCCGCCCAGCGGGCCTTCAAGCATGATGTCCAGCGCCGTCACGATGCGCTCGGGTTTGCCGTAAGGCACTTCCCACGGCTGTTCAAAACCGGGAATCAGCAGGTTCGACACGGTAAAACCGGTCAGGCCGGCTTTTGGCTTGGCGCCGCGACCGGTCGCACCCTCGTCACGAATCTCGCCGCCGGAGCCGGTAGAGGCACCCGGGAACGGAGCAATCGCGGTTGGGTGGTTGTGGGTCTCGACCTTCATCAAGATGTGCACCGGCTCCTGCACCGCGCCGTACTGACGGGTTTCAGGGTTCGGGAAGAAACGACCCGCCACAGGGCCTTCGATGACCGCAGCGTTGTCCTTATAGGCAGAGAGGACACCTTCGCCATGCATCTGGAAAGTGTTCTTGATCATGCCGAACAGGCTTTTTTCCTGGTTCTGGCCGTCGATATCCCAGCTGGCATTGAAGATTTTGTGGCGGCAATGCTCAGAGTTGGCCTGGGCGAACATCATCAATTCGATGTCATGGGGATTGCGCCCCAATGTCTCGAAGCTGGTCACCAAATAATCGATTTCATCATCGGCCAGGGCCAGGCCCAGCTCGATGTTGGCTTTTTCCAGCGCCACGCGACCGCCACCCAGAACATCGATGGCCGTCAGCGGCTTGGGTTCGGCATGGCGGAACAGACCGGCGGCCTGTTCCAGCGTGCCCAACACCAGCTGCGTCATGCGGTCATGCAGAGCGCCAGCAATCAGCTCGGCCTCGACGTCGCTGAACTGGCCTTCTACATAGAAAGCGATACCGCGCTCAAGGCGCTGAATTTTTGCCAGACCGCAGTTGCGGGCAATATCGCTGGCCTTGCTCGACCAGGGTGAGATAGTGCCAAAACGCGGCAACACCAGAAACAGCCGGCCGCTCGGCTCTTGAACCGGCACACTCGGGCCGTATTTCAGAAGGCGGGCAAGGACCTGCTGTTCTTCATCGGTCAGAACGCCAGTGACCTCAGCGAAGTGGGCGAATTCAGCGTACAAGCCACTGACAGCTGAAACTTTTTGTTTCAGCTGCTCAAGTAATTTGCTGTGGCGGAAGGCAGAAAGGGCAGGAGCACCGCGCAGGATCAACATCTTCGGGACAGCCTCGGGAAGGGGTGTGCTTTGAGGCCATACATTCTAGCCTAAACCGCCCCTTTCAGCACCCAGAACGGTGGTTTCCAGCATCGCCTGATGTCGGTGACCCGAGAACGACTCCGCTCTATCAGACAAGGCCCTCACTGTCGAGATATGGCGGTCGGGGTCCTTTGCGTATACTGCACCTATGTTTTCCCAATCCGCTTTCCGCCCGCGCTGTGCCAAATGGCTCATCGCAACCGGACTCTTCCTAATGCTCGGCGCCTGTGTTGATAAACCCAACACACTGGAGCGAGTCAAGGAGGACGGCATTCTGCGCGTGGTCACTCGTAACAGCCCGGCCACTTATTTCCAGGATCGCAACGGTGAAACCGGTTTCGAATACGAGCTGGTCAAGCGCTTCGCCAAGGATCTTGGGGTCGAACTGAAGATCGAAACCGCCGACAATCTTGATGATTTATTCGATCAGTTGCAGAAGCCCGGAGGCCCAGTGCTGGCTGCTGCGGGCCTGGTCGCTACCGACACACGCAAGCTGCAAGCCCGTTTTTCCCATCCGTACCTGCAAGTCACCCCCCAGATCATCTACCGCAACGGCCAGTCGCGCCCGACCGACGCTGGCGATTTGATCGGAAAGAAGATCATGGTGCTCAAGGGCAGCAGCCATGCCGAACAGCTGGCCGCACTGAAACTGAAAATGCCGACACTGGAGTACGAAGAGTCCGACGCAGTGGAAGTGGTCGATCTGCTGCGCATGGTGGATGAGGGCCAAATTGACCTGACCCTGGTCGACTCCAATGAATTGGCAATGAATCAGGTGTACTTCCCGAACGTGCGCGTTGCCTTCGACCTGGGCGATAGCCGTGATCAGCGCTGGGCCGTCGCGCTGGGCGAAGACAACAGCCTGCTGAACGAGATCAACAACTTCCTCGACAAAGTCGAGAAGAACGGCACGCTACAGCGCTTGAAAGATCGCTATTACGGGCATGTCGACGTCCTTGGATACATGGGGGCCTACACCTTCGCCCAACACCTTCAGCAGCGTTTGCCGCACTATGAAAAACATTTCCGGTCGGCAGGCAAGGAAGAGCAGGTGGATTGGCGATTGCTGGCTGCCATCGGTTATCAGGAATCGTTATGGCAGCCCAGCGTCACGTCAAAAACCGGCGTACGGGGTTTGATGATGCTGACCCAAAACACGGCGCAGGCCATGGGTGTGTCCAACCGGTTGGATGCCAAGCAAAGCATCGACGGCGGCTCAAAGTACTTTGCCTACATGAAGGATCAGTTGGACGACAAGATTCAGGAACCTGACCGTACATGGTTAGCACTTGCGGCCTATAACGTCGGTAGCGGTCATCTGGACGATGCGCGCAAATTGGCCGAGAACGAAGGCCTGAATCCAAATAAATGGCTGGACGTAAAAAAAATGTTACCGCGTCTGGCGCAAAAAAAATGGTTCAGCAAAACCCGTTACGGTTATGCCCGAGGCGGCGAACCCGTGCACTTTGTCGCCAACATCCGTCGCTATTACGACATCCTCACATGGGTCACCCAGCCGCAGCTTGAAGGCAGTCAGGTCGCCGACGGCAACCTGCATGTGCCGGGCGTGGACAAGACCAAACCGACTGAAGAAAACCCGACGCTTTAAGCGTCGGCTCAGGCCTATCGCGCCAGCGAACTCAACCCTTCGCCCGGCGCATCTTGAAGAACTCACTCAGCATCCTCCCGCATTCCTCCGCCAGCACCCCCCCTTCGAACAACACCCGATGGTTGAGAAAGGCCTGACTGAAAAACTGCCCCTGACTCTGAACAATACCGGCCTTGGGTTCAAGCGCACCGTACACCACACGAGCGATGCGTGAATGCACAATCAGGCCCGCGCACATGCTGCACGGTTCGAGGGTGACGTAGAGGGTGCTGCCCGGTAGCCGATAATTACTGAGCGCCTGAGCTGCGGAGCGAATGGCGACCATCTCGGCGTGGGCGCTGGGGTCGCTGCCGCTGATAGGGCAATTGAACCCGCGTCCGATAATTTCGCCGTTCTGCACCACTATTGCGCCCACGGGCACTTCACCCAAAGCTGCGCCCTGCGAGGCCAGCGCCATTGCCTCACGCATGAAATGTTGATCCTGACTGCGATCAATAATCTGCGACTGCCTCATCAGGACACCTCTATTGCGGCCATTAGCCCGGTTTCCATGTGGTCGATCACATGGCAGTGGAACATCCACACGCCCGGATTATCGGCTACCAGCGCGACACGTGCCCGCTCGTTTTTACCGAGCAGGTAGGTGTCGGTGAAGTACGGAATGATCGTCCTGCGGTTCGACCCGATGACCTTGAAACTCATGCCGTGCAAGTGGATCGGGTGCTGATACTGCGTCATGTTCTTCAACTCGAAGATGTAGCTTCTACCCTTTTGCAGCTTGGCGATGGGCCGGTCGGCGCAGGTCTTGTCGGTGACATCCCATGCCTTGCCATTGATCTGCCACAAGCTCGGTGGTGCACCATTGTCGACGTTCACCGACACGGAGCCCACCCATTCGAAATTGAAGTTGAGCTTCTCGGCGTTAGCCATGTCAGGTTCGGAAACCGGATTGACCGGCAACGCCGGAGGCCATTCGCCAGCTGCGTCGCTGTTGGCAACCGAACGAAAGGTTCCCAGACGTACCGGACCATTGCGCAGCGAAATCTCTTCACCCGCCGCTGGCGCCTTGATCGCCAGACAAATGCGCATGCCCGGCCCCAGCCAATATTCCTTACCCAACGGCCGTGGCTTGACCGGATTACCGTCCAGCGCGTAGATCTGCGCCTCGACACCGGGCATGTTCAGGCGATAAGTCAGGGTATTGTCGAGATTGAGTAGCCTGACCCGGACAATCTGCCCGGCAGGCAAGTCAATGACGGCCTGCGACACGCCATTAATAGTCGATAATCGCCCCGCCGTACCGCCGCGCGCGGCTTCACGAGGCACACTGAAAGCGGTGAACGCCCCCTCTTCGTCAACATGCCAGCTTTTCAGGCTCAGGGTCCGCTCATGCAGGAAACCGGTCGGCTCACGCTCTTCGACGATCAACGGCCCGACCAGCCCGCGCCCCAACTCTTCACTGCTATTCACATGTGGGTGATACCAGTAGCTGCCAGCGTCCGGCACGCGAAACCTGTAATCGAAATACTCCCCCGGCAACACAGGCAGCTGCGAAACGTACGGCACGCCGTCCATTTCCAGCGGCAAACGGATCCCGTGCCAGTGAATCGTGGTCGGCACCGGCAGCTTGTTGATGAACCGTACTCGCAGCCACTCGCCCTGACGCACCCGCAACTCAGTGCCCGGCGCAGAGCCACCGAATGCCCAGGCCGGCGTCTGATGGCCAGACACCAGCTCCAGATCCAATGGCGCGGCAATCAGCTCGTAGTCGTGGCCCGCCTCGGAATTCCTGCGCCCCAGCCAATAGCGCGAAGCGCCACCTGCGCCCAAACCAACCACGGCAAGACCGGCCAGACCTCCGAGTATTTGTCGACGGGTAAAGGACATAAGCGCAAGCACCTCAAGAATAAAACAGAGCGGAGCCGGATGGCCCGCACACACCTGAGAACAGATGCCAAGGGCGAATACGATACACCTGCATTTGAAAAAAAATAAGGGCAGCCTAGGCTGCCCTTATAGATTGAATCATTTCAGCGCTGCAAAGCTGCCGCCGCGATCAGATCATTCCCACTCAATAGTCGCTGGCGGCTTGCTCGACACGTCGTACGTGACGCGGGAGATGCCTTCGATTTCATTGATGATGCGGCCGCTGACGGTTTCCAGCAGCTCGTAAGGCAGGTGCGCCCAACGTGCGGTCATGAAGTCGACGGTTTCCACTGCACGCAGGGCGACAACCCAAGCGTAACGACGGGCATCGCCCACCACACCGACCGATTTAACCGGCTGGAACACCACGAATGCCTGGCTGACCTTGTGATACCAGTCAGCCTTGCGCAGCTCTTCGATGAAAATGTGGTCAGCGCGACGCAACAGGTCGGCGTACTCCCTTTTCACTTCACCGAGAATCCGTACACCGAGACCCGGGCCCGGGAATGGGTGACGGTAAACCATGTCGTACGGCAGGCCGAGTTCGAGACCCAGGCGGCGGACTTCATCCTTGAACAGTTCGCGCAACGGCTCGACCAGTTTCAGGTTCATCTCGTCCGGCAAGCCACCCACGTTGTGGTGCGACTTGATCACATGAGCCTTGCCGCTTTTCGCGCCAGCCGACTCGATCACGTCCGGGTAGATGGTGCCCTGAGCCAGGTACTTGATGTTGTCCAGCTTGCAGGATTCGGCATCGAACACATCGATGAAGGTACGACCGATGATTTTGCGCTTCTTCTCTGGATCGCTCTCGCCCGCCAGATTGTCGAGGAACTGATCGGCAGCGTTGGCGCGGATCACTTTGACACCCATGTTCTCGGCGAACATGGCCATCACTTGCTCGCCTTCGTGCAGACGCAGCAGGCCGTTGTCTACGAATACGCAGGTCAGTTGATCGCCGATGGCTTTGTGCAGCAATGCCGCAACAACCGAAGAATCGACACCGCCGGACAGACCGAGCAGCACGTTATCGGTGCCAACCAGGGCACGGACATGCGCGATGGCGTCTTCAGCGATGTGCGACGGCGTCCACAACGCTTCGCAGCCGCAGATGTCGAGAATGAAGCGCGACAGGATGCGACCGCCCTGCTTGGTATGGGTTACTTCCGGGTGGAACTGCACACCGTAGTAGCCGCGCGAGTCGTCGGCCATGCCGGCAATCGAGCAACTCGGGGTGCTTGCCAGCACGTGAAAGCCTTCAGGGATTTCAGTCACTTTGTCGCCGTGGCTCATCCACACGTCAAGGCCGTAAAGACCGTCTGGATCAACGTGATCTTCAATACCATCGAGGAGGCGGCTCTTGCCAACCACATCGACTCGGGCGTAACCGAATTCGCGCAGCTCGGAACCTTCCACCCGACCGCCCAGCTGTTCAGCCATGGTCTGCATGCCGTAGCAAATTCCGAAGACTGGCACGTTCAGGTCAAACACGGCCTTTGGCGCACGCGGGCTATCAGCTTCGTGTACGGACTCAGGGCCACCGGCGAGAATGATCCCGCGTGGGTTGAATGCGCGAATCGCTTCGTCGTCCATGTCGAACGGATGCAGCTCGCAATACACGCCGATCTCACGCACGCGGCGGGCAATCAGTTGGGTGTACTGGGAACCGAAGTCGAGGATCAGGATGCGGTGGGCGTGAATGTCGAGGGCCATGACTCATTCTCTCGGTGGAATTCGGAAACAACACGGGGCTGCTAGCAGCCCCGATTATTTAGATGACACTGGATAGCGCTTTTAACCTACGCGGTAGTTCGGCGCTTCTTTGGTGATCTGCACGTCGTGGACGTGGGACTCAGCCATGCCGGCACCGGTGATACGCACGAATTCTGGCTTGGTGCGCATCTCTTCGATCGTGGCGCTGCCGGTGTAACCCATGGATGAACGCAGGCCGCCCATCAATTGGTGAACGATAGCGCTCAGCGAGCCTTTGTAAGCGACCCGGCCTTCGATGCCTTCCGGCACCAGCTTCTCGGCACCCTCGGAAGAGTCCTGGAAGTAACGGTCAGATGAGCCCTGCGCCTGAGACATCGCACCCAACGAACCCATACCGCGGTAAGCCTTGTAGGAGCGACCCTGGAACAGTTCGATTTCACCTGGCGCCTCTTCGGTACCGGCAAACATCGAGCCCATCATCACGCAGGAAGCACCGGCCACGATGGCTTTGGACAGGTCACCCGAATAACGGATGCCGCCATCGGCGATCAACGGAACGCCCGTGCCTTCAAGGGCCGCGGCGACGTTGGCGATGGCGCTGATTTGCGGCACGCCGACACCGGCAACGATGCGCGTGGTGCAGATGGAGCCAGGACCGATACCGACCTTGACCGCATCGGCACCCGCTTCAGCCAACGCCTTGGCAGCAGCGCCGGTAGCGATGTTGCCGCCGATGACCTGCACTTCAGGGAAATTCTGTTTGACCCAACGGACGCGATCAATCACGCCCTTGGAGTGGCCGTGAGCGGTGTCGACCACCACCACGTCAACGCCGGCGGAAACCAGGGCTGCAACGCGTTCGGCAGTGTCCTTGCCGGTACCAACCGCAGCGCCGACACGCAGACGACCTTGATCGTCCTTGCTCGCCAATGGGTAGGCCTTGGCTTTTTCGATGTCCTTGACGGTCATCATGCCCTTGAGCGCGAACTTGTCGTCGACGATCAGGACTTTTTCCAGACGATGCCTGTGCAGCAGCTCACGCACTTCGTTCTTGTCGGCGCCTTCACGAACAGTGACGAGACGCTCTTTAGGCGTCATCACTTCCCGAACAGGAACATCCAGACGGTTTTCGAAGCGCACATCCCGAGACGTCACGATGCCGACCAGGTCGCCATTGTGCATCACCGGTACGCCGGAAATATTGTGCAGATGCGTCAGTTCGAACAGATCACGTACCGTGGCATCTGCCTCGATGGTAATGGGGTCCTTGACTACACCGGCTTCGAACTTCTTGACCTTACGCACTTCGGCAGCTTGCTGCTCGATGGTCATGTTCTTGTGGATAATACCGATACCACCTTCCTGAGCCATGGCAATTGCCAGACGGGCTTCAGTCACGGTATCCATCGCGGCAGAGACCAGCGGAATATTAAGCTCGATGCCACGTGTCAAACGTGTCTTCAAACTAACTTCGTTAGGAAGCACCTCGGAATAACCGGGCACTAGGAGAATGTCGTCGAAGGTTAGAGCTTCTTGGCTGATACGCAGCATCGCGGGGGCTCCCGAGCGGGAAATTGGAAGCGCGCCATTATACCCATACGGACCTGCCTGCTCAATGTAAACCTCAGCCTATTATCAATCAGCGTCCAAATGCACGTTGACTAACGAAACCGGACGATCCAGACGCTCGGCGAATTCATCGAGAAAGCTCTGCTTGAACGAGGCGTCCAGCCAGTTATTGAAGATAAAACCCAGGTTGGAAAAACCGCAGGCTTGCAGGAACAGAAAGCCATTGATGTCGTCTTCATGCCCGCATTCCGGGCAGATGAAGTTATCGGTGTGCCCCGGCATCCACTCTTCCAGACTGTCGAACAGTGCTTCACCCACTTCTTTTCTGCATTCAGGGCAGCCAGCCTCTTCAGCGAAATCGGTCAGCGGAGTAAAGATGCAACGCTTGGTGACGATCTCCAGACCGTTGATCGCTTGCCCGAATGGCAGGGCATCAGGATTCTCGACGACATCACGGGCACCGGGCGCAACGGCATAGGCCATCTTGCTGAAACTGCGGCCGCAGGTGGTCAATTCTTGCTCGATGATGTTCTTGTTCATCAGCCAGCGCAGGATCAGCCGGGCTCGGGCCTCGTGAGCCGGAAAGTCGGAAATCTGCGGGACGATGATGCTCTGAGTATTCATGGATGACGCCTATTGCTGCTACTTAATAAGGCAGCTTAATCCCCCCCCCTTTCAGGTCAAGTGCTGGCTCATGTGGAGAGGTAGCGACCGATCAATGCAATACCACTGGCCAGCACCAGCCACGTGACCAGACGCACAAAGGCCTCACGCGACAATTTCATGATCAGTGAGCGGCCAATCCACGAACCCACGACCATCGCCGGAAACAAACACGCGGCCAGCATCAGCAACGGCATTTCGGCGTACACCCCCGCCAGCATAAACAGGCTCAACCGGACGATGGTGCTGCAACTGATCAACGCGGCCTGGGTCGCCCGCGCCTGCACCTTGGAAGGCAAACGGCTGTTAAGGTAAATCGCGTAAAGAAAGCCACCACTGCCAAATAGCGCACCGAACAGGCCGCCAATGGTGCCCATCGGTATTGCCCAGCCCGCCGCGAGCTGTGTCGGACGAACTTTTACCCCTAGGCTATAAAGCGCGTAAGCGGTAATGAACAATCCCATCAGCAACAGCAAGACATCGGATTTAAGGTTGAGCAGAAACACCACGCCCAAGGTGCAGCCCACCGCCATGCAGGGCAGCAGGCGCAGGAGCTCAGCCTTGACCACCGATCGGCGCGAAGGCAGCAGATTGCCGAACGCAGCGATGAAATCCAGCAATACCAACAACGGAATGATCCGCGACAACGCCATGAAATTGATCAGCACCGGTCCAGCAACCAACGCCGTACCAAACCCGGCGATACCAAATACGATGTACGCGCCTATCACGCCCAGCTCGATCAGCACCCAGTCGAGGGGCGTGAACGCCAATTGATTGAACAACCCGGTTAAATCGGCAAAGGTCATCGAGATTCATCCATGAAGTTATCCGTGCCGACTGTAACCAGCGAGCGGTATGCTCGACTAGATAAAACCACCACTACCTATCCTATATAAAGGCATGCCTTTATCATGCTCGCCATGATCAAAGACCCCTTCGCAAGACTCGGCCTCGACCGGGAAGTCCTCACCGTCAGCCAGCTCAACGGCCGCGCACGCGTGCTGCTGGAGGATGTGTTCAGTAATATCTGGGTTGAAGGCGAAATCTCCAATCTGTCCCGCCCGGCGTCCGGCCATGTGTATTTCACCCTCAAGGACAGTGGCGCCCAAGTGCGTTGCGCACTGTTCCGGCAAAGCGCCGCACGGGTTCGTCAGGTGTTGAAAGACGGTCTGGCGGTGAAAGTGCGCGGCAAAGTTTCGCTGTTCGAAGGCCGTGGCGACTATCAGCTGATCCTCGACACCGTCGAACCCGCAGGTGAAGGTGCCCTGCGTCTGGCCTTCGATGCACTGAAAGACAAACTCAGCGTCGAAGGTCTGTTCAGCGCCGAACGCAAAGTGCCGTTGCCTTTGCATCCGCGTCGCATCGGCATCATCAGCTCGCCTACCGGCGCAGTGATTCGCGACATCATCAGCGTGTTCCGCCGTCGTGCACCGCAGGTGCAACTAACGTTGATCCCTACCGCAGTACAAGGTCGTGATGCTATCGCGCAAATTGTCCGCGCCTTGAAACTGGCCGACTCTCGAGGTTTTGATGCCTTGATCCTGGCCCGTGGCGGCGGCTCGCTGGAAGACTTGTGGTGCTTCAACGAAGAAGCGGTGGCCCGGGCAATCGATGCCTGTGTGACGCCGATTGTCAGCGCGGTCGGGCATGAGACCGACGTCTCGATCAGCGATTTCGTGGCCGACGTGCGGGCACCGACGCCATCGGCTGCGGCAGAGCTGCTCGCACCGGACGCCAGTGACCTGCATCGACGGGTCGATAACCTGAAGCGGCGGTTAGTCACCCGCATCCAGGATCGCTTGATGCGCGAGCGCCTGCGCCTGGAAGGCATTTCCCGACGCTTGCGTCATCCTGGCGAGCGCCTGCGCCAGCAAGCACAACGCCTGGACGATCTGGACATGCGCCTGCGTCGCGCCTTCGAACAGCACACGCAAAAACGCGCTGCGCGTCTGGCCCATCTGCAGGCCCGCCTCGCCGCCCAGCATCCAGGTCGTACCCTTGCGCTGTTGAAACAACGGCTGGACAGCTTGTCCCAACGCTTGCCTCGAGCGATTCGCGAGATCCTCAAGACCCGACGTCTGCAGCTGCAAAGCCACATGCAGACGCTGCACGTGGTCAGCCCGCTGGCAACGCTGAGCCGTGGCTACAGCATCCTGCTCGATGAACGTGGTCATGCGATTCGTAGCGCGGAACAAACCCATAACGGCCAGCGTTTGAAAGCCCGGCTTGGCGAAGGTGAATTGCAGGTGCGCGTCGAAGACAACCATCTGGCGCCTGTCACCCTCTCTCTTCTGGATTGATCTATTGATGCTGCGTTTTATTGCGCCACTATTTGCACTGTGTCTTGCCCTGCCCGCCCATGCCAGCAACGACAGTTACATCGCCCGCCTGCTGAACAAGCCGGTACCGGGCGGTGTTGCGGTCGTCGATCTGGGTACCAGCGCTCAGGCGCCGCAAGCCAGTTATCAAGGCAGGTCGGTGTTGGTGGTCAAAGAGCAGGATGCGCGCTGGCTGGCGATTGTGGGTGTGCCGTTGACGATCAAGCCCGGCAGCCAACAGATCACCGCCAAAACCGCGAATAGCACACGCACCCTGAACTTCACCGTCGGCAACAAGCAATACCCAGAACAACGCATCACCCTGAAAAACCAGCGCCAGGTCAATCCCAACCCCGCCGACCTGAAACGTATCGATGGCGAACTGGCCGAGCAGATTCGCGCTTACCGCAGCTTCACGCCGGGGACGCCGAGCAACTTGCTGCTGGAAAAGCCGGTGAGTGGACCCCTTTCGAGCAAGTTCGGCGTTCGCCGTTTCTTTAATGGCGAGGAACGCAATCCCCACGCGGGTCTGGATTTCGCTGTACCGGCGGGCACCCCGATCAAATCGCCAGCCGCTGGCAAGGTGATCCTGATCGGCAATTACTTCTTTAACGGCAATACCGTGTTCGTCGACCACGGCCAGGGTTTCATCAGCATGTTCTGCCACATGTCGAAAATCGACGTGAAGGTTGGTCAGGCAGTAAGCCGTGGTGGCGTGGTAGGCAGAGTCGGCTCAACCGGCCGCGCCACCGGGCCGCATATGCATTGGAACGTCAGCCTGAACGATGCACGGGTTGATCCAGCAATTTTTATTGGTGCATTTCAACCCTGAGTTGCGCCCCCGTGGAAGACCGCGCAATTTGCGCGGTCTTTTACTTAAGATTCAGCCATAAAAACCTGTCAAAACGCTAAATCAGATGATTTATATCAATTTTTATCGAGTGCTTGCCAACTTTCACCCCAATGGTTACGGTTGACGGCATGAAAACCTCACACACCCTCATTCTATTGCGCCAACATCGCTGCCTTTGCCTGGTCAGTGCACGACTGCCAAGCTAGATCGCGGTGCCTCGCCCCTTTCTTTCGTTTCAACGGTAGGCCGCCTCTATCCGGCCAGCACAATAAGGATTTTTCCCATGGCAATGCTCAACGATCCCTCGACCAAGTACCGCGCGTTTCCAACCATTGACCTGCCTGACCGTACCTGGCCTTCAAAGACCATTACAACAGCGCCGATCTGGTGCAGCTCTGACCTTCGCGACGGCAACCAATCGCTGATCGAGCCGATGGATGCGGTCAAGAAACTGCGTTTCTGGAAGACCCTGGTCAGCGTCGGCGTCAAAGAAATCGAAGCGTCGTTCCCGGCCGCCTCGCAAACCGACTTTGACTTCGTCCGTACTCTGATTGAAGGCAACCACATCCCGGATGACACCACCATTCAGGTGCTGACCCAGGGTCGTGAAGACTTGATCGCGCGCACGTTCGAATCCCTGCGCGGGGCAAAGAAAGCCATTGTTCACCTGTATAACGCGACCTCGCCTTCGTTCCGCCGCATCGTCTTCAACCAAGACAAAGCCGGCGTGAAAGAGATCGCGGTCAGCGCAGCCAAGCTGTTCGTCAAGTTCGCAGCCCAGCAGCCTGAAACCCAGTGGACGTTCGAATATTCGCCGGAGACTTTCAGCGCGACCGAACTCGAGTTCGCCAAGGAAGTGTGCGACGCGGTCATCGAGGTCTGGAACCCGACACCTGAGCACAAAGTCATCCTCAACCTGCCAGCAACCGTTGAAGTGGCTACGCCAAACATATACGCCGACCAGATCGAGTGGTTTGGCCGCAATATCAATCGCCGTGACAGCGTGCTGATCAGCCTGCATACCCACAACGACCGTGGTACCGGGGTTGCGGCCACTGAGCTGGGCTTGATGGCTGGCGCCGATCGCGTTGAAGGTTGCCTGTTCGGTAACGGCGAGCGCACCGGTAACGTCGATCTGGTCACCGTGGCACTCAACCTCTATACCCAGGGCATCAACCCTCAGTTGGACTTCTCTGACATCGACGGCGTGCGCAAAGTCGTTGAGGAGTGCAACCAGATTCCGGTTCACCCACGCCATCCGTATGTGGGCGATCTGGTGCACACCGCGTTCTCCGGCTCGCACCAGGACGCCATCCGCAAAGGTTTCAGCCAGCAAAAGCCTGATGCGTTGTGGGAAGTGCCTTACCTGCCAATCGACCCGGCCGATATCGGTCGCAGTTACGAGGCGGTGATTCGGGTCAACAGCCAATCCGGCAAAGGCGGCATCGCTTACCTGCTGGAACAGGAATATGGCATCTGCCTGCCACGCCGGATGCAGATCGAGTTCAGCCAGGTAGTTCAGGGTGAAACCGATCGTCTGGGCCTGGAAATGAGCGCGCAGCAGATTTACAGCTTGCTGCACCGCGAATACCTGCAAGCCAACGTGCCGTACGCCCTGCTCAGCCATAAGCTGCAGGAAGAAAACGGCAACAGCTCAGTGGATGCCGAAGTCCATTGCGATGGCGAGACCCAGCACTGGCGTGGCAAGGGCAAAGGCGCTCTGGAAGCACTGGTCGCCAGCCTGCCGGACTCCGTGGAAATCATGGACTACAGCGAACACGCCATTGGCGCCGGGACCACGGCCAAGGCAGCGGCTTACATCGAACTGCGAGTGAACGGTGATCGTGCGGTCCACGGTGTTGGCATTGATGAGAACATCACCACTGCCAGCTTCCGCGCACTGTTCAGTGCACTGAATCGCTCATTGAGCCAGGCCCAAGCCAAAGCGGCTTGATCTGAACGCCTGAAACAAAAAACGGCCCCGAAGCGAACGCTTCGGGGCCGTTTTTGTGTCTGCTTCCCGCATTTCCTGTGAGAGATGTCGCCCCGCCTGCAACGCCGCGCTATCGCGCAGTTCAAACTGTAAGAGCAACTGTCTGCGAAGACCATTCAACGAGGCCTGTCAGACACACCGCGTTGCGACTTTCACAGACAAGTCAGCTCCTGCGGAGATCAGCGTTTGGCTGGAAACCGCATCAAATAAAAACATTATTATTCAATGCAGCTCGAAAGTGTCCGCATCCAGATTCGCCGGAAAGCGTTTGCGGTAGGCGGCCAGGTCGGCAGCGCTCAGGCAGACCTGAAACACCCCATCGGCCTCACCGGCGCTAAACAGGCTTTCACCCTGAAAGTCGAAAACGTGGCTATCACCCGTGTAAGTAAAGCCCTTACCGTCGGTGCCGACTCGATTGACTGCGGCGACGTAGCAGAGGTTTTCGATGGCGCGGGCCGGTAGCAGGCGATTCCAGTGCAGACGTCGTGCGCCGGGCCAGTTGGCGACATACAGCAGCAGATCAGTGTCTTGCGCATCACGGCTCCAGACCGGGAAACGCAGGTCGTAGCAAATCAGTGGCCGAATCCGCCAGCCTTTCAATTCAAACTGAACCTGACGCTCACCCGGAGTGAAGTGGTTGTGCTCGCCCGCCATGCGAAACAGATGGCGCTTGTCGTAATGCAACAGCTCACCGTCTGGGCGCGCCCATAGCAGGCGATTGCGATGGCTGCCGTCAGCAGCCTGAACGATCAGGCTGCCCGTCACGACCGCATCCAGTCGCTTGGCCTGGGCCAGCATCCACTTGGCGGTGGGGCCATTTTCCGGCTCGGACAGGGTTTCGGACTGCATCGAGAAGCCGGTGGTGAACATCTCTGGCAGGATAATCAGGTCCGCGCCCCGAGCCTGATCCAGCAACAGCTCGAAATGCTCATGGTTGGCCTCGCGGTCGTGCCACACCAGAGTGGTCTGGACCAACGCTATATTGAGATTGGGCAGTTCGCTTAAATCGCGCATAGTTTTTCCGCTGCCTGACGCAACGTCTCCTCGCGTTTGGCAAAGCACAAGCGAATCAGGCGTTGCCCTGATGGTGGGCTTTGGTAGAAGACCGAGATAGGAATAGAAGCCACACCATGCTCGCGGGTCATCCACAGCGACATATCGACGTCATTCAAGTCCGGACGAATGTTCGAGTAATCCACCAGCTGAAAATAGGTGCCCGCTACGCGGCTGAAGTTAAAGCGTGAGGGTTCAAGCTGGTCGCAGAACAGATCGCGCTTGGCCTGATAGAACGCGGGCAGCTCCTCGACATGCTCAGGATGCTCGGCCATGAAGTCAGCCAAGGCGTATTGCAGCGGCGTTACGCCACAGAAGCTCACGTACTGGTGGATCTTGCGCAACTCGGCAGTCAAGGCCGGAGGCGCGACCACATAACCGGTTTTCCAACCGGTAACGTGATAGGTTTTGCCGAACGAACTGACCACGAACGCCCGCTGGTACAGTTCTTCATGGGCCAGCACGCTGGCGTGCGGCACGCCGTCAAACACCAGGTGCTCGTACACTTCATCGCTGACCAGATAAATATCGCGATTGGCGATCAACGCCGCCAACCGATCGAGCTCATCGCGGGTGATCAACGCGCCGCTCGGGTTGTGCGGGCTGTTGAGGATGATCATCCGCGTGCGCGGGGTCAGGGCTTCACCGAGCTTCTGCCAATCAATGGCGAAATCGTCCAAACCGAGCTGCACATGCACGCAGCGACCGCCAGCCAGCTCGACCGAAGGTTCATAGCTGTCGTAGCACGGGTCGAACACGATCACTTCGTCGCCGGGCTGAATCACCGTCTGGATCGCGCAAAAAATGGCCTGGGTCGCGCCGGGGGTGATGGTGACTTCAGTGTCGGCATCCACCTGACGGCCATAGCTACGGGCAATTTTGGCCGCCACTTGCTGGCGCAGGGCAGGCAAGCCGGTCATCGGCGCGTATTGGTTGTGGCCATCAGCGATGTGCCGGCTCACAGCATCTCGAAGCGCTTGCGGGCCGTCGAAATCCGGAAAACCTTGGGACAGGTTAATTGCACCGGTCTGCGCGGCAAGCTGGGACATCACGGTAAAAATGGTCGTGCCGACATTCGGCAGCTTACTGATGATCATGGGCCATTCCCTTGCTTACACCCGGCTCTACGGCGGCACGGGAAACAAACAGGATAGCCCATACCACGCGCATAAAAAAAGGCGCCATTGGCGCCCTTTTCAAGAATATCCGTTACCGGATCAACGCTTATCTTTGCGTTTTTTGTCAGCTTTCTTGTGGTGAGACATCATTCGACGCTTCTTGTTGACCTGACGGTCTGTCAGCGTGTTCTTGTTGCCTTCGTATGGGTTCTCCCCGCCTTTGAACTCGATCCGGATTGGCGTACCGACCAGCTTCAACACGCGGCGGTAGGTGTTTTCCAGATAACGGACATAGGACTTGGGTACTTTCTCGACTTGGTTGCCGTGAATCACGATCAACGGCGGGTTAGCACCGCCCAAGTGAGCATAGCGAAGCTTGATGCGGCGGCTGCCAACCATCGGCGGTGCATGTTCACTGACCGCGTCTTCAAGAATCTGAGTCAGGCGGTTAGTCGGCCAGCGGGTGACTGCGGACTTGAACGAGTTCTGAACCGATTGGTAGAGGTTACCCACACCCGTGCCATGCAAGGCCGAGATGAAGTGGATATCGGCGAAGTCGACGAAGAACAAGCGACGTTGCAGCTCGATCTTCACGAACTCGCGCTCGCTCGGATCCATGCCATCCCACTTGTTCAATGCGATAACCAGCGCACGACCGGATTCCAGGACAAAGCCCAGCAGGTTGAGGTCGTGATCGACCACGCCTTCGCGGGCGTCCATCACGAAGATCACCACGTTGGCGTCTTTGATCGCCTGCAGGGTTTTCACCACCGAGAACTTTTCGACTTCCTCGTGGACCTTGCCGCGCTTGCGCACACCCGCGGTGTCGATCAGCGTGTACTTCTCGTCGTTACGCTCGAAGGGAATGTAGATGCTGTCACGGGTGGTGCCAGGCTCGTCATAGACGATAACCCGGTCTTCACCGAGCATGCGGTTGACCAACGTCGATTTGCCAACGTTCGGACGGCCGATGATCGCGATCTTGATCCCGTCTTTTTCACTAGGACCTGGAATGCGCTTGGCTTCCTGGCCTTCGGCGACATCTTCGGCCTCAATCTCTTCTTCAGGGTCTTTCGGGAATTCGCTGAGGGCGATTTCCAGCATCTGAGTGATGCCACGACCGTGAGCACCAGCAACCGGGATCGCATCACCCATACCCAACGGGCTGAATTCAGCGCGGGCCATTTCAGGATCGATGTTGTCGACCTTGTTGGCTACCACGTAGGAACGCTTGCCACGCTTGCGCAAGTGCTCGCCGATCATTTGGTCAGCAGCCGTGAAACCGGCACGGGCATCTACCAGGAACAACACAACATCGGCTTCTTCGATGGCCAGCAGCGACTGCTCGGCCATCTTTTCGTCCATGCCGTGTTCATCACCAGAGATACCGCCGGTGTCGATCAGAATGTAGGAACGCCCTTGCCACTTTGCCTCACCGTACTGGCGATCACGGGTCAGACCGGACAAATCGCCGACAATAGCGTCGCGAGTCCTGGTCAGGCGGTTGAATAAGGTGGACTTGCCGACGTTCGGTCGACCCACCAGGGCGATTACGGGAACCATGCGGCTCTCCACTTCGTTATTTCAGAAAATACAAAAGCCGCTGCATGGCAGCGGCCGGAGTTCGGAGCGGCACCAGAAGTGCCGCAGGCCTTGCCGGGGCAAGGCTGCAAGAGGCCCTATGTTTCAAACATAGAGAGCGGCCTCACGCGTAGACAACCATTACTTGATCTTCAGGGCTTCCAGCTTGCCGCTGTTGCCAAACACATAAATCGTGTCGCCAACAACCAACGGACGGGCACGCAGGCCATCGCCGTCAATTTTCTCACGACCAACGAAACGGCCATCGACCTGGCTCAGCAGGTGCAGATAGCCTTCCATATCGCCGACCGCTACGTAGCTGGAAAACACTTCCGGCGCACCCAGCTGGCGACGAGCCAATGCATCGTTGCTCCAAAGCGCTGTCGAGGAGCGCTCATCGACGCCTTCGACAGTGCCACTGGCCAGACTCACGTAGACGCTGCCAAAACCTTGGGCGACACCGGCATAGCTTGACGCATCACGCTGCCAAAGCACACGACCGCTCTCTACATCCAGACCGGCGACACGACCCTGATAGGTGGCGACATACAACGTACTGCCAGACAACAGCAGACCACCGTCGATATCGACAACACGATCCAGTTCCGAGCGACCTTGTGGAATAGCAACGCGTTGCTCCCAGATCGGCACGCCGTTCGAGGTATTCAATGCAATGACTTTACCCGTCGACAGACCGGCCAAGGCAAGGTGGCTGGTCACGATCGGCGCGCCAGTACCGCGCAATGTCAGGACCGCAGGGGTGCTTTCGTAGATCCAGCGCTGGTTGCCGGTGGCAGCATCGAAGCCGAACACACGGTCATCCTGCGTCTGAACCACGACCACGTCACCGTTGGTCGCAGGCGGTGCCAGCACTTCACTGGTCACGCGAGCGCGCCACTTTTCTTCGCCGGTGGCAGCGTCAAGAACGATGACTGCGCCTTTGAGCGTACCGACCATCACCAGACCGGAGCCTACGCCAACGGCACCGGAAACAGGCAGTTCAAGGTCCTTCTTCCAGATCACGTCGCCCGTCGTGCGATCCAGAGACATCACAATACCGGTGACGTCCGCAGCGAAGATATTCTCACCTTCGACAGCTGGAACCAACATGCTGTAGTTCTTGCCCTGGCCATCACCGATGGAGCGACTCCATTGCTTTTGCAGAACCACTTCTTCTTTGAAGTCGGTCAGCTCGGCCGGTGGTAATTCCTTTTTGCTGTTGCTACTGCAACCCGCGGCCAATATGGCCAGGGCCAGCAATGCTGCATGTTTCCAACGCATCACGTCACGCATCCCCTTTCGCCAAGTCGTCGAGTTTCATTTGTAAGCCACCCACTGCCGCTTCTTCAGACAGCGCGGATTTGGCTTTTTGATAGGCCGCATGCGCCTCGTCGGCACGGCCCAGCTGTACCAGCAGGTCGCCCTTGAGTTCTTCACGGCTGGCCAGGAATGCTTTGTCGGCATCACCGTCGAGCAGTTTCAGTGCTTCGTCAGTCTTGTTCTGAGCAGCCAACACCCGAGCCAGACGCTGACGCGCAATTTCACCCAGCGTGTCGTTGAACGGCTTGGCGGTAATGGCGTTGAGTTCAGCGGCAGCATCATCGAGCTTGCCGGTATCAACCGCCACTTTAGCCACGAACAGGCTGCCGTATTGAGCGTAAGCCGAGCCACCGAATTCGCTTTTCAACTTGCCCGCGATATCCGCGACCCGTGCCGTGTCAGGCTGACCGCTCGGGGTCAAGGCCGTTTCCAGCAATTGCTGATAGAGCATCGAGGCGCCTTGCGACTGGTTGCCCTGATATCTGTGCCAGGCTTGCCAGCCAAATACCACGATCAACGCCAGCAAACCGCCAGTAACCAGGGGTTTGCCGTTGCGTTGCCACCAGTCCTTCATCACGGCCAGTTCTTCATCTTCGGTACGCGACACCCCAATACTCCTATTCGCTAAAACGGCTGTTTATCAGCTTCAACCCTGCACAACGCAGGCGGCCAGGTGCTCAGACAGAGCATCCCAGGCAATATTTTGTTGTTCGCCCTGGCCACGCAGGGGTTTGAAACCTACCACTTGCTGGGCCAGTTCATCGTCGCCCAGGATCAGCGCGTACAGTGCACCGCTCTTGTCGGCTTTTTTGAACTGGCTTTTAAAACTGCCAGCGCCGGCATTGACCTGCAAACGCAGGTTCGGCAACTGGTCACGCAAACGTTCGGTCAGGGTCAATGCAGCCAGTTCGGCAGCTTCACCGAAGGCACACAGATAGACGTCGACCTGACGCGAGATTTCTTCCGGGATCTGCTCCAGGGTTTCCAGCAGCAGGACCAGACGCTCGATGCCCATGGCAAAACCGACGCCGCTCGTAGGCTTGCCGCCCATTTGCTCGACCAGGCCATCATAACGACCACCGGCACACACAGTGCCTTGGGCGCCCAACTGATCGGTGACCCATTCGAAAACGGTTTTGCTGTAGTAATCGAGCCCGCGCACCAGCTTGGGATTGATCACATACGGAATACCGGCTGCGTCCAGACGTGCCTTGAGCCCGTCGAAGTGGATACGCGACTCGTCGTCGAGGTAATCCGCCAGCTTCGGCGCGTCCACCAGAACGGCCTGGGTTTCAGGGCTCTTGGTGTCGAGAACGCGAAGCGGGTTGGTTTTCAGACGACGCTGGCTGTCTTCGTCAAGTTCGCTCAGGCGTGCCGACAGAAACTCGACCAGCGCCTCGCGATAACGCCCGCGCGCTTCGCTGGTGCCCAGGCTGTTGAGCTCAAGTTTGACCGCGCCGCGAATGCCCAGCAGGCCCCATAGACGCCAGGTCAGAACAATCAGCTCGGCGTCAATGTCCGGGCCATCAAGATTGAAGACTTCCACCCCGATTTGATGAAACTGGCGATAACGGCCTTTCTGTGGCCGCTCGTGGCGGAACATAGGGCCGATGTACCAAAGCTTCTGAACCTGGCCGCCACCGGTAATACCGTGTTCAAGCACTGCACGCACACATGCCGCGGTGCCTTCAGGGCGCAGGGTCAGAGAATCACCGTTGCGATCGGCAAAGGTGTACATCTCTTTTTCGACGATGTCGGTCACTTCACCGATAGAGCGCTTGAACAGCTCGGTGAACTCAACGATTGGCATACGAATCTGGCGATAACCGTAGTTATCCAGCAGACGCGACACCGTGCCCTCGAAATAGCGCCACAGGGGCGTCTGGTCGGGCAGGATGTCGTTCATGCCACGAATGGCTTGCAGAGACTTACTCACGAAAAATCCTTAGCGAAATCTGTATTGGCCTATCAACCGCGCGCGATGAGCGCTGCGTCGGCTTCGACCTTTTCGGCCGCTCTCTGACGGATCAAGCGTTCAAGCTCATCGACCAGATTGTCATTGGTCAGCTTCTGCGCTGGCTTGCCGTCGATGTAAATCAGGTTAGGCGTTCCCCCAGTGAGGCCGATATGCGCCTCCTTGGCTTCGCCAGGACCGTTGACCACACAACCGATCACCGCGACATCCAGCGGTACCAACAAATCTTCAAGGCGCACTTCCAGTTCGTTCATGGTCTTGACCACATCGAAGTTCTGCCGGGAACAGCTCGGGCAGGCAATGAAGTTAATGCCACGGGAACGAAGGTGCAGCGATTTGAGAATGTCGTAACCGACTTTCACCTCTTCGACCGGGTCAGCAGCCAACGAGATGCGGATAGTATCGCCAATCCCCTCGGCAAGCAGCATACCGAGGCCAACAGCTGATTTTACCGTGCCTGAACGCAGGCCACCGGCTTCGGTAATGCCCAGGTGCAACGGCTGAATGATTTGCTTGGCGAGCAAGCGATAGGCTTCCACCGCCATGAACACGTCGCTGGCTTTGACACTCACCTTGAAATCCTGGAAATCCAGACGATCCAGATGCTCGACATGCCGCAACGCGGACTCGACCAGCGCAGCCGGTGTCGGCTCGCCATATTTTTTCTGCAGGTCTTTTTCCAGCGACCCCGCGTTGACCCCGATACGGATCGAAATCCCACGGTCACGGGCGGCACTCACCACCGCGCGCACACGGTCTTCGCGGCCGATGTTGCCCGGGTTGATCCGCAGGCAGTCAACGCCCAGCTCGGCGACGCGCAATGCAATTTTGTAGTCGAAGTGGATGTCGGCAACCAAGGGGACCTTGACCAATTGCTTGATCCGGCCAAACGCCTCGGCAGCATCCATGTCCGGAACCGAAATCCGCACGATATCGACGCCAGCCGCTTCCAGACGATTGATCTGCGCAACCGTGGCAGCGACATCGTTGGTGTCGCTGTTGGTCATGCTCTGCACCGCGATGGGCGCATCACCGCCCACCGGGACGGAGCCGACCCAAATTTTACGAGATTCGCGACGTTTGATCGGTGATTCGCCGTGCATGACTTATTGCCCTAGCTTCAGGCGAGCGGTTTCGCCACTGGTAAAAGGTGCCATGTCCACAGGCTGGCCGTTATAGCTCACTTGAACACCGCGAGCAAAGCCCAGGCGTAACGTGAGCGGCGGCTTGCCGGTGACATCCAGATTCTCGCCCTTGCGCTTCACACCGCTGAGTAACACTTTGCCGTTGGCATCGGTCACTTGCGTCCAGCAATCGGAGACGTATTGCAGCTTGATGTGACCAGAACCCGCTACCACAGCTGCAGGGTCCGCTTGTGTCGTAACAGGCGTTACTGCAACGGTCGATGGCGCCACTGGTGTCATCGGAGTTGTGCGCACCGGCACCGCAGGCGGTGTAACCGGGACGTTGGCCGAAGGCGTGCCAACGGCCGGAGCGGACGGAGCAGCAGGCGTCGTCGCTGCGGTTTCAGCCGCGGGCTCACCTGCGGCGAGAGGTAACGACGTCCCTTGAGACTCGGTCACGGCTTGATCTTCAGGTTCATCCAGAGGATGAATCTGGGTCGTGCCATCAGCACTTTCGACTTCGACGTGCTCAAGGCTGATCCCTGTCGACTCTTTGCCGCGCATCGACGTCTGATCCTGCCACCAGAAGAAACCGGCACCGACCAGAACCACGAGCAACAGCAAGCTGACAATGCGCAAAATATTGTGCGACAGCCGCACCGGCTCTTCAATGCGACCCAGGCTGTGCACATTACTGCCATGGGCATCGGTGCCGGTGTATTGATCGAACTGCTGAACCAACGCACTTTGATCGAGCCCAAGAAGTTTCGCGTAGGCACGGATATAGCCCCGGGCGAAGGTATGCCCAGGCAACTTTTCAAAATCGCCAGTTTCAAGGTTGCCCAAGGACGCGACGGTGAGGTTCAGCCTCGAGGCCACATCAGGCAGCGACCAGTTTTTGCTCTCTCGGCCCTGACGCAAGGTCTCGCCAGGGTTCACGCGAGTGGCTGCTACAACTTCGGGATGCGCCGCTTTCATCATTGCTCCGACAGGTATTGCTGATATTCCGGGCTACCGGGATAGAGTCTTTTTAGTTGCAGCCCAAAACTGGCTGCTTTATCGCGATCATCGTAGATTTTTGCCAACCGCGTACCGAGTAATAGACTACGTGCATTTTGATCGCTCAGTTGGCTAAAACGGTCGTAATACTCACGCGAGGGCACATAATGCCTGTCTTCGAACGACAACTCAGCCATTTCCAGCAATGCGCGTGGCTGTTGGCGATCCAGACGCAGGGCTTTGGTGAAGTAGCCGGTGGCTTCGTCACGCTGATTGAGCCTCAGTGCGGTCATCCCCAAACTCTCGAAAACCCGTGAACGTTCCGGGTAGAGGGTATCAGCGGCGGCCTGTTGAAAACGCTCGTAAGCTTCTTTGTAACGCTTTTGCTCGTACAGGAAACTGCCGTAATTATTCAGGATTCGCGCATCGTTGGAACGCGCCGAAAGTGCCTTGAGGTATTGCTTGTCCGCCAGCTCCGGCTCCATTTCAGCCTGAAAGATCAATGCCAGCGCAGCATTCGCGTCAGGATCGGAGCTGTCCAGGTCGAGGGCTTTTTTCAAAGGAACCTTGGCGCGCTCGGTGGAACCCTGCTGCAGATAACCAAGCCCCAGCTGCACGTACGCGGCGCGCGCCTGGTCACGACCCTTGCTGGTGCTCATCGGATCGACACTGCCCGACGAAACGCAGCCAGCCAGCACGTTGACGAAACACAGCAATAGCGCGGCGCGCAGGGTCATAGAGGTCCTCTCAGTCAGGTTCGAGTCGTAGCGCTTTGGGCCTGGTCGGCCTCGGCACTCAACTCGCGCACAGCAATATAACGCTCACTGCGTCGAGTGCGATCCAGAACCTGGCCAACCAACTGACCGCATGCTGCATCGATATCTTCGCCGCGCGTGGTGCGCACAGTGACGTTGTAACCGGCCTGATGCAACTGATCCTGAAAACGACGGATCGCGTTATTGCTTGGGCGCTCGTAACCCGAGTGAGGAAACGGGTTGAACGGGATCAGGTTGATCTTGCAAGGCGTGTCCTTGAGCAGCTCAGCCATTTCGACCGCGTGCTCGACCTTGTCGTTGATGTCCTTGAGCAACGTGTACTCAACGGTCAGTACGCGTTTTTCGCCCAGGGTCGACATATAACGCTGGCAGGATTCGAGCAGGACCTTGAGCGGGTACTTCTTGTTGATCGGTACCAATTGGTTGCGCAGTGCATCGTTGGGTGCATGCAGCGACAATGCCAGTGAGACGTCGATGTGCTTGGACAGCTCGTCGATCATCGGTACCACGCCCGAGGTGGACAGCGTCACCCGGCGCTTGGAAATGCCATAGCCCAGGTCATCCATCATCAGATGCATGGCGGCTACTACGTTATCGAAGTTCAGCAGCGGCTCACCCATGCCCATCATCACCACGTTGGTGA
>ERZ1463034.84-NODE-84-length-30603-cov-37.719065_pt1 | contig 30603 bp, 27 predicted proteins | sample MGYA00564480_ERZ1463034 | MGnify/ENA primary metagenome ERZ1463034 (study PRJEB39244, sample SAMEA3635122) | Helicobacter pylori | study: EMG produced TPA metagenomics assembly of PRJEB11511 data set (Assembly of a 5300-year-old Helicobacter pylori...
GGTCAGTGCGGCTCGCCGATTCGTGGGACATGCCCCGCGACTCGCCAACCACTGCCACCACCACATCAGCCTGCTGGGCAACCTTGACCGCTTCGGCAATCATTTCTTCGGCCGGACGCGGGTCGATCTCGACTTCGGTGACCATGAAGTTCAGGTAGTTAATGACTTTCGGGTTATCAGAGACATTGGCGCCGCGAGCATAAACCAGCTTGGCCTTGTCGCCGACCGCATTGGCCAGACCGTCAAAAATAGTGACCGATTGTTTCGGTACGCCTGCAGCGGACCAGCTGCCCAGCATGTCCATCTGGCTTGTCGCCAGAGAGCCGATCACCGCGATGGTGCCTTGCTTCTTCAGCGGCAACGTCTGGTTATCGTTTTTCAGCAACACCATGGTCTTGCGTGCCACCTCACGCGCTTCTTTGCGGTGCAGGCGGCTTTCGGCGTTGGTGTCGACCGGGTCGTGAGCGGCGTTGCCGATACGACGGTACGGGTCGGCGAACAGGCCCATGTCGTACTTGGCGCCCAACACTTCGCGCACGGCGTTATCAATATCTTTCTGGGAAATCTCCCCGTCCTTGAGCAGACCAGGCAAGTGTTTGCCATAGGCCGAGTCATTCATGCTCAAGTCAATGCCGTTCTTGATCGCCAGTTTGGCGGCTTCACGTTCGTCGCTGGCCACACCGTGGCGGATCAGTTCCTTGATGGCGCCGTGGTCGCTGACGGTTACGCCCTTGAAGCCCCACTCCTTGCGCAACAGGTCCTGCATCAACCAGGTGTTGGACGTGGCCGGTACGCCGTTGACTGAGTTGAGGGCGACCATTACCCCGCCAGCACCGGCATCGATGGCGGCGCGGTAAGGCGGCAGATAGTCCTGGTACATGCGCACCGGACTCATGTCGACGGTGTTGTAGTCACGACCGCCTTCGACAGCGCCATACAGCGCAAAGTGTTTGACGCTGGGCATCAGGCTGTCAGCGCCACCGGGATGCTCGCCGCGATAAGCGTTGACCATGACTTTGGCAATGCGCGACACCAGGTAGGTGTCCTCGCCAAACCCTTCCGAGCTGCGGCCCCAGCGGGGATCGCGGGAGATATCGACCATCGGTGCGAAGGTCATGTCCAGGCCATCGGCGCTGGCTTCAATGGCTGACGTACGACCGCTCAAGGCTATCGCGTCCATGTCCCAGCTCGCCGCAAGACCCAGGCTGATCGGAAAGGTCGTACGATGGCCGTGGACCACGTCGTAGGCGAAAAACATGGGAATCTTCAGGCGACTCTTCGCAACTGCCGCTTCCTGCAAAGGACGGTTTTCGGAACGGGTGATCGAGTTGAACGTGCCGCCGATTCTGCCGGCAGCAATTTCCTTGAGGATATTCGGCTGCGGCATTTCGGGGCCGATACTGATGAGTCGCAACTGCCCGATTTTTTCATCGAGGGTCATTTGTTTCATCAGGTCGGAAATGAAGACGTTTTTAGTCTGCAGGGTGGTGTCATTGGTCTCGGCCATTACCGAGTGACTGGCCAGGCCGACGACAAGGCCCAGCAAACACAGCTTATTCATGACTATTTTCTCAAGGCGTTCTTCAGCAACTTACGTTAAGTACTGGTCAGCCAAATGTTGGGTATTGAGCCTGTTGCGCTTATTGTCGATCAGGGCGAAGGGGTCGCCACTGAACTCTTTGTCGCGCAGAGCATCTTTAGCGCAGGGAGTTTTAGCGTATTGCGCGTTAGCAATCCAGTCTTGACCGCGGATTATGCAGCGGATCGTCTGGTTTGGCTAAAGTCAGTCTGTCGGGTCAGAATGAATAAGCATTTCAAACGGGGAGAAAAGGACATGCAAACACAACGGGGCTTTCGTTTCAGTTGGTCCATGACGGCGCTGATGCTGCTGAGCACGTTATTGGCCGGTTGTGGCATCAACAACATTCCGACCTATGACGAGCAGGTGAAGGCTGCCTGGGCGCAGGTGCAGAACCAGTATCAGCGTCGGGCCGACCTGATCCCCAATCTAGTCGAGACTGTGCGCGGTTATGCCAAACAGGAACAGACCACCCTGACCGCTGTCATTGAGGCGCGGGCCAAGGCCACGTCGATTCAGGTCGACGCCAGCACCTTGAACGATCCGGAAAAACTCAAGCAGTTCCAACAAGCTCAGGGTGAGCTCACTAGTGCGCTGAGTCGTCTGATGGTGGTCTCCGAGCGTTACCCGGACCTGAAATCCAACCAAAACTTCCTTGCCCTGCAATCGCAGCTTGAAGGCACGGAAAATCGCATCGCCGTGGCGCGCAAAGACTTCATCGCGTCGGTCGAGCGCTACAACACCGAAATTCGTACCTTCCCCGGTCGCCTCTGGCACACCGTGATGTACAGCGATCTGCCGATCCGGCCGAACTTTGAAGCCACGACGCCAGGCTCCGAGAAAGCCCCTGAAGTGAAATTCTGATGCGCGCCCTGCGGCTGTCCCTGGTGGGTTTACTGTTGGCTTGCGCCACGGTGACTCTGGCCGCGCTGGTGTTTCCGCCCATGACCGGACGCGTGGTCGACACCGTGCACCTGATAGATGCGCAAACAACAGCGCAACTGTCACACATGCTTGAGGCTCATGAGCAGGCGACCGGCGAGCAGGTTGTGGTGGTCACGCTGCCCAACCTGCAAGGCACCAGCATTGAGGATTATGGTTACCAACTCGGCCGTTTCTGGGGTGTCGGGCAAAAGGGCAAAGACAATGGCGCGTTGCTGATTGTTGCCCGCGATGATCATAAAGTGCGGATTGAGGTGGGCTACGGCCTTGAAGAACGCCTGACCGATGCCCAGTCTTCGGTGATCATCAACCAGATACTCACCCCGGCGTTCAAGGCCGGTAACTTCTCCGGCGGCATCAGCCAGGCCGTGCAGGCCATGATCCAGGTGCTCGGAGGCAACCCGCTGGCCGAGCCCGCCGCCGACAATGGCTCCGGCGATGCTATGCAGAACATGGTGTACCTGGCGCTGTTCTTGATCTTTATCGTGATGAACATGCTCTGGGGCAGAGGACGAGGCGGTGGCGGTGGCTTCATGGGCGGCATGGGCGGTTTTGGCTCTGGAGGCTCACGCTCTGGTGGTGGCGGCTTCAGTGGCGGTGGTGGCAGCTTCGGCGGCGGCGGCGCGTCCGGTAATTGGTAAATGATGGGTCCTATAGGTGATCGCACATGGCTTTACTGAATAAAGAAGAACAGCGCGAGGTCGCCGAGGCCGTTCGCCGGGTCGAACAACGAACCGATGCCGAACTGGTCACGGTGCTGGCCGCACAGGCCGACGATTACACGTACGCGCCGTTGATCGGGGCTGGGCTAGTGGCGCTGTTGCTGCCTGGACTGATCAACTATTACCCAGGCTGGCTGAACGCCAATCAGCTGCTGTTGGTGCAGATGGCCACTTTTATCGTTGCCGCACTGATCATGCGCGTTCCGGCGGTGACAACCCGTTTGATCCCCAAATCCGTACGCCATTGGCGTGCTGGTAACCTGGCTCGCCGCCAATTCCTCGAGCAGAATTTGCACCATACGCTCGGCGGTACCGGCATCCTGATCTTCGTCTGTGAAGCTGAGCGCTATGTTGAAATCATCGTAGACCGGGGCATCAGCAGCCGTGTGGACGACACTGTCTGGAAAGCGCTGATCGAGGTGTTCACTCAACAGGTCAGTGACGGGAAGACCTTGCAAGGGTTCCTGGGTTGCATTGAAGCCTGCGGCGAATTGTTGGCGACCCATGTGCCTGTGACGCAGACGCGCAATGAGTTGCCGAATCGGTTGGTGGTGCTGGGGTGACCGGCAAGTGAAAGCAGATGACGGTTTCCCAGGCATCTGCTTTTGCGGCGAGAGATTGATTAGAGTGTGCGGGTTACAGTGTAAAAAGAATGCACATAGGCCTTCAGTTGAACAAGGTGCTGAGAAAAATTCTCGTCGAGCAGAACGTCATTGCTGTTTGAACCTAGAAAGATCTGAAATGATTTAGCGACTTTTTGGGCCTCTTGCACCCAAACGGTTTTGGTCTGCTCGACATTGGCCAACCCCATAAGTTGATTGGACTGATCGATAAGGGTGTTGATCTCAGCGTCAATATCACGGGATTGGGTAGTAAGGGCGTTATAACGATTGCGCAGCTTATCCCTCTCGTTGATGAGGTCTACGTAGTTAAGCGTGCGACTGACATGCTCCAGTAACTTCTCCAGTCGGCCTGCCGCCAGCTGAATCGCCGCAATTTCTGGCATCTCTATATTCAAGGCACCCAACTCTGCGGCGGTAGGTAACGTGTCCTTGAACAGGTCCGCTATATTATATTTTTCAAAAACCTTGATGGCTTCACTCAGCGTGCGTCGATCATCGACAATGTTGCTGAGCTGAACATTAAGCCCGGCGTTTTTCTGGGTCAGTGTGTTGATTCGGTTTTGCAATGTAGTGTGTAACGTGCCGTCTTTCAATTTCAGGTTGATTGCACTGATGTCATCGGCACCCCGGGAGATGGATCTGGCGCCTTTTTGAATGGAGGTGATTACGGTGGCGATAATCCGCATTTTCTCTTGGTTCAGCAGATCAATGCCGCGTTGTTGTTGGGCTGCCGTTAATCGATCGCTGTCTTTGATTTGCTGGATTTTGGTGTCGATAGGCGCCAGGTGGGTAGTGTCCAATATGACGAAGACATTTCTTAATTCGTCCCGGAATACCTGATCCGCACGGTTGATGGTGATATCCAGGTGCTGAAGTTTTTCGTCCATTGCCGAAAGGAACGCCAGTCGCAGAGACATGGCTTGCACATTGATCAGTTGTTTGGACGCCGCCATGACCGACAAGTCAGGGCTGGAAAATGGCAAAGAGGTGTTCAGTTGATAAACGTTCATTTCATATCCTTATGAATCAATAATGCCGGCTAAGTTTGTATTCGGTGAGTGCGCTTTCGAACGCAATCAGTAATTCGTGGGTGTAATTTTTGATGGTATGCCACGGAGAAACGACGCGCTCAAATCGTACGGCAAACGTCAAAAGATCATGGGTGTTATTGATGCTCTCGAGTTCTTCCGCAGAATGATCGATGTACTTGGCCAGAACGGCCCACATGTCTTCAAGGTTCTTCGAGCTTTGTTCGGCATCCAACATGCGAATTTCCATATTTTGGAAATGTAAACTCAACCCGTGCAGAGCGGCAACGAGTGGACGTTTTATTTTAAGGGAGCTAATTTTTTTGTTTTTTTCAGCGATAAGACTATTTTTTTCCTTGCGGATTTTTTCCGCTTTAGCACCAAGAATTCCACCGACAACGATGAGACCTATAGGGCCCCCAAACCCTCCCCATGCGACGTTAGTAGTTAGCGATTTGTATTCTTTGTTTTTTTGATCGATCACGCTCGTCAGTTCGTCAATATCCTTTTCCAAATCTGTCACTTTCTGATTGAGATTGGACGTGCTCGTGAGGGTGATTTTATCGTTCACGCTCGGGATCAACTGTTCCGCAAGCGTCTTTGCAAAATGTGTGATTTTTTGTTTTACGTCATGGGTTTCTTTTTTTGATTTCGCGATGTCGGCTGCGATTATATTTAAATAAGAAACCAGCGCCGTTTTGATTTTCTGGTCTTTTGGATTCAAGGGTGCCAATGGCAGGTCCTGAATGCTTTCAAGTGACAGGTCGGCGACGGTCAACTCCAGTTGGTCCAGAATGTCCATTCTGTCGATGATGTTCAGAATTCTTTGGCCGGAGACGGTAAAGCTGGTTGCAAATATATCCAGTGATGTGCCAACCAGTTTTATTTCACTTTCAAGGGGTGCCCAACGCTTGGCGTGGGCGTTGATGCTCGTATAGGTCTGCAGGATGTCTATGGGCTCAAGGCCCTTAATGTTACTGGTTTTGAAACCGAGGTGGTTCTCCACCTCAGCAAGTGTCAACGGGAAGTTCAAACTTTGTTTTTCATAACGCTTGATAGTCAGAATGTCTTCTTTTGTCAGAATTAGCGCTGAGCCGCGGCCACCATTTTGTTCTGCTGTCGTGGAGATTTTCAAGTAATCGAGCGGTTTTGTTACAGCGTGTTCCAAGGTGTCGTCGTTTTTTAGTTCAATAAGCTTGTTCATAGAGTGGGCACTTCCTGTGCGTGATAATAAAAATTAATAGCGGACACTGCAGTCTGTTTGCTCATTAGACGCTCTTAAATATAGCCGGATTTCAGTCTGCGCACTTTACGTTTTGGGATTTGGCTCGGAAGTTATTTCATCAGTTGTTGTAGGAAATGTTCGCGTCATATTTTTTCTGGCTCGCTATAGGGCGCTTTACCTATAAGAAAATAATCGTACGTTTCTACCATCAACTCTTCTAAAATGGCCGCCTCGTTATTTTTAGCCCGTCCGAGGCGCTTTCCAATGTCAGCCACTGCAACGTCCACCCAGTCTGTGCCGGATCATCGTGCGCAGTTTTTGAGCCTGCTGGACACCAGTCTGTCGCAGAACTCCTTTATCAAGCTGGTACTGGCCAAGTACGTCGGCGCTGAGGTGGAGTTGCAGCGCATCATCATCAAGCTGACGACGATCAAGGAGCTGCCGCACCTGTCGTTCGTGTATCGCTATAAAACCCGCGACATCACCAAGAATTTCCCGCTGGCGGAAGGGGTCGAGGTGATCGCGGGTTTATTGCCCGAATCGTTCAAGAACGCGCACTTGTTATCGTTGACTGACGAAGTGCAGTTGGAATACAGCAAAAAAGGTAAAAGTACGCTGTTCACCAGCAAGGCCCAGCAGCAGCGCGAAGCGCCCTCGGTCGAGCATGATCGTGAGAAGAAGCGCTTTCTGGAGCTGAATCGACCATTTTTGACCGACTTGGGCGTGACCAATAAACAGCACGAACTGATCCCGTCCATGTCGCGTAAGTGGAAGCAGATCAACAAGTTCATTGAGGTGTTTTCCCACGCCTTGAGCACCTCGCCGCTGGCGCTGGATCAGCCGATCAAGGTCTCGGACTTTGGTTCGGGCAAGGGCTACCTGACCTTTGCGATTCACGATTACTTACGCAACACCTTGCACGCAGAAGGCCATGTCACCGGGGTCGAGTTGCGCGAGGACATGGTCACGCTGTGCAACAACGCCGCTGCGCGCTTGGAGCATCCGGGGCTGGTGTTCCAGCATGGCGATGTGCGCACTGTGGCGCCCAGTGCCATCGACGTGATGATTGCCTTGCACGCCTGCGATATCGCCACCGATTACGCGATCCACATGGGTATTCGTTCCGGGGCGTCGATCATCATGTGCTCGCCGTGCTGCCATAAACAGATCCGCTTGCAGATTCAAAGCCCGACGCTGTTGCGGCCAATGCTGCAATACGGTTTGCACATGGGCCAGCAGGCAGAAATGGTTACCGACAGTTTGCGTGCCCTGTTCCTTGAAGCCTGCGGTTACGAGACCAAGGTGTTCGAGTTCATCTCGCTGGAGCACACCAACAAGAACAAAATGATTCTTGCGGTCAAACGCGCCGAGCCGCTCAAACAGCCGGAGTTGTTGAGCAAAATCCAGGAATTGAAAGCGTTCTACGGTATTCAGGAACACTGCCTGGAAACCCTGCTCCAGGCAGACGGCTACATCAGCTGATTAGACTCGGGTGGTGATCGGCTTGGGCGCAATGACCGTGGTCTTGCGTCCCAACATCACCGTAGCGATGACGCCGGCCGCGAACACCCAGGTAATTGGCTCGATGTGCTCACCGAAAAACAGCGCTGAAAAGACGATGGTGAAGAAAATCTGCAGCAGTTGCACCTGACTGACTCGCGAGATGCCGCCCATGGCCAGGCCGGCATACCAGGCGAAGAAGCCGATGAATTGCGAGAAAATCGACACATAACCAAATGCCCACCACGTGCCGGTGGAGATCGGTCCTTGATGCTGCAATGCCAGATAAATCACCGGCCCGAGCAGCAGCGGGCTGGACAGGACCAAGGCCCAACAGATCACCTGCCAACCCCCCATCTGCTTGGCCAGACGGCCGCCTTCGGCATAACCCAGCCCGCCGATGGCCACCGCCGCCAGCATCCACACGTCGCCCGCCTGAATATTCCCCGCACCGCTGATCAACGCATAGCCGAGCACCAGCGCACTGCCCAATGCCGCACAGGCCCAGAAGGCTTTCGATGGGCGCTCATGTGAGAGCCACGCCGCATAGATCGCCACGCACAAGGGTTGCAGGCCATTGACCAGCGCGCCGTGGGACGCAGGCAGGGTTTTCATCGCCCAGGCGGACAGCACCGGAAAACCGACAATCACTCCAAGCGCTACCAGACTCAGACCTTTGATCTGCGCCCAGGTCGGCCACTTTTCGCGCTGCCAAAGCAACAGCGCCGCGGCTGGAATCGCCGCCAGTAATGCGCGGCCCAGGCCATTGAGGAGTGGGTGGATTTCCTGGACCACGATGCGGGTCATGGGCAGCGTCAGACTGAAAATAATCACCCCGATCAGGCCCAAGGCCATACCGGTGTTTTCGCGAGAGGACATGATCGAAACGTGGCCTTGTTGTTATGGGATACAAGAGCATCTCATCTAGCCACAAACCGACCCGCACGCGCCCTCACAGCTACAGAGAGATTTATCCGTACAGTTCGGGTGCTTCTTCAGGCGTGAATTGCTCTCAGCGCTTTGAGCCCACTGGTTTCGGTGCGCTTACAGTCGTATTCAGACGTTCGACGGGCACCGACAACTCAGGGCTGCCCAGCGGGTGGGTCTTGGCATCGAAGAACTTCAAGGTCACATCCAGCCCCGCGAAGACGCTGCTGTAGTGCCGCTTTTGGTGTTGGATAAAGGCGGCGCTGCGCGGGTAAATGGAGAGGGCGATGGTCTTGACCCCGGCATGCCTGATCGCGTCGACGATGTGTTTGTCCTGGGTGCCAAGGGCGTGGCCGAAGATGCACAGGGCGTCTTCATGAGTCGCAAGTTGCGAGTAGCAGAAAGACAGGTAATCCGAGTGGCGGATCATCTTCAGCTTGTTCTCGCTGTTGTCTTCGCTGATGAATAGCGGCACGTCGTCCAGGGCATTGATGGCGAAGCTGCCCAGCAGGGTGCTTTCCGATGACAGCAGTTTGCGAACGCTGCCATCAAGGTTTTTCACAAGGTGCAAGCCGCCGTGCAGATAAAGAATGCGCGTGGCATTGGTCGGCGTATTGCTGAGGTCGAAAGTGGCGTCATCGTCGAACAGGTCGTTGAAGGCCTGCGGCGACTGCATCACGGCCCAATAGCAGAGCAAGTCATAGTTGGTCGAATAAACAGTACGGTACTGGCTGAGTTCTTGATTGAGACGGGTCAGGGTACTTTCTTCCACCAGACGCCATGGAATGTGGACTGAACGCACGGCGTGGATCAGGGCTTCTTTAATCGCGAAATACCGATTACGTGGCGATGAAGAACTGATGGTCAGTGCTGCGTTGACCCTCATGGTGGTTTTCAGCGCACTCAGGATCGGCTCGAAATTGCTGGTGTTTATGGCCTTGAATACGGCGAGTTCGGTATGGCTCAACGGTTTGTTACGGGTGGTCTCGGCTTTTTCGAAGAGCGAGTCGTAAGAAAAGTTCTTCCACACCGCCATGCTCGCGCCGTTTCCGATCAGCAAACCGGAAAATGGGGTGGTCGCCCGCAGCTCATTCCAGTCTGCAAGCTCAGCGTCAAAATCCGTGAAGTCCATAGTCTCTGTTCGTCGTCAGGTCGGGGAAAGGCAGCGCCGGGACTTTATCACGCCTATCGGCTGATCCCGACGTTGATGCCGGTATTGAGCCAGATCAATGCGAAATGTTTGCAATCAGAAGATGCTGCACGCATTCGCCAAACCGGATCGACTGGCTTGGCTTGGTTACAGGGACTTGCCATGAGCAGCACTTTCTTTATTCCTGCGGTGAACATCATGGGCATTGGCTGCATGGCCGAAGCGATGACCGCCATCCGCAACTTCGGATTTCACAAAGCGTTGATCGTAACCGACGTCGGGCTGGCCAAGGCCGGTGTTGCGGCGAAAATCGTCGGGTTGTTGGCCGAACAGGACATCGATGCCTTGGTGTTCGACGGCGCACAACCCAACCCTACCGTGGGTAACGTTGAGAAGGGCCTGGCGCTGCTCAAGAACAGCGGCTGCGATTTCGTAATCTCCCTCGGCGGCGGCTCGCCCCACGATTGCGCAAAAGGTATCGCATTGTGCGCGACCAACGGCGGGCACATCAGCGACTACGAAGGTGTCGATCAGTCGGCCAAGCCGCAGTTGCCTGTAGTTGCAATCAACACCACGGCGGGCACAGCCAGCGAGATGACGCGGTTTTGCATCATCACTGACGAAGTCCGCCACATCAAAATGGCCATCGTCGACCGTAATGTCACCCCCGTGCTCTCCGTCAACGATCCCGGATTGATGGTCGCGATGCCTAAAGCGCTCACGGCAGCCACGGGCATGGACGCACTGACCCACGCCATTGAAGCCTACGTCTCAACGGCCGCTACCCCGATCACCGATGCCTGCGCCCTGAAAGCCATGGCGCTGATCGCCGATAACCTGCGCCAGGCCGTGGCCAATGGCAGCGACATGGTTGCGCGGGAAAACATGGCGTATGCGCAGTTTCTCGCGGGCATGGCGTTCAACAACGCCTCCTTGGGTTACGTGCACGCGATGGCTCACCAATTGGGTGGCTTCTATAACTTGCCCCACGGCGTGTGCAACGCAATCTTGCTGCCCCATGTCGAAAGCTTCAACGCCAGCGTCTGCCCGTCACGGCTGACCGACATTGCCCACGCCATGGGTGAAGACACGCGCGGCCTCTCCCCCGACGACGGCAGCCGGGCGGCCATCGCCGCGATTCGCAATCTGTCCCGTGCCGTCGACATCCCTGCGGGCCTCAGAGAACTGGGCGTCAAGGAGGAAGACATTCCAACCCTGGCTGCCAACGCCTTGAAAGACGCCTGCGGCCTGACCAATCCGCGCCCGGCTGAACAGCTTCAGATCGAAGCGATTTTCCGCAGCGCACTTTGATACGTCCCAGAGGCTAACCATGAGCATTACCTCGAGCGTCATTTGTGACGCTTCCGACCTGCTTAAAGGCTTTGTCGGCTACCACCACAAAGCGGACCGGTACATCGTTCGTTTCAGCGAAGACGCCTTTGGCATGGACGTGCCCGACCATACCATCACGCCGACTCACGAATTCGTCTGGCAAGCTGGTGATAACCAGGTCATGACACTCAAGCGCGACCTGTTGGCGTTGTTGCTGGAGCAGAACATTGATGACCGGCTGAACATCACCGAGCCACTGCGGGTTTATGTAAGACGCGTGGATTTGCCGGAGATAACGGCAGTGCGGAAATTGAAGGGCGGGGTGTGAAGAGGCTCGAACGTCAGGACAGACCTGTGATTCCAGAACAGGAAACCGGTGTCTGTCCTTGATGGCACTGCGATAACGTCGGCTCAAATAGCAAAGTTGAACGCCACGGAAATCCTCGGCCGATCACCTTCGTAGCGACGCACAGCGTGCATTAGCCAGGAGGGAAACATCAGCAGCGTACCGCTTGAGGGCGTGACTGTGCTCGCGTAGCCTGCCGCCAGACAACCCGCGATGCGCATGCGCAGGGCGGGATTGAGCAGCGCCGGTGTGATCCCACGCGGGTCGATGAATTCCAGTTCGCCTCCGAGTTCAGGATTGTGCCCGCGACCGCCATCGTCTACCCAATACACTCCAGACCAAAATGCCCCCGGGTGCGCATGTAATGAGTTGGAGTGGCCCTTGCGGTTGATATTTGCCCATGCGCTGTAGCGCCACTGCAAATGAGCTTCTATGAGACCGTGCTCCGGCGAGCTGATGGCTGACAGCTGGTTGGCCAGCTCCTGTGCGAAGGCGACCAGTTTTGCGCCAGGCTCACCAGCCCACGTGGCGAAGTCGTCCTGAGATTGCCAGCCGCCATCGTTACTGTGCAATGTGCCAAGGTCGTGTGCCGAACGCTCCAGGATGACCGACCGCAGTTGTTCGTTCAGAAGCTCATGCTCTGGGTGGATCAAGCTGGCGATAGGCGTGGCGAATAGACGAGTGATCTTGATCAGGTCAGCATCGACCTGATCTGAACACGCGCGACTGTTGGCAGGCATGATGCGGATATCCGGGTTGAAGTGGATATTTTATACACTCCCCGGCGCGACTATCTCCAGTCTCATCGGGTAACGGTTCTGGTACGTATTCGGTACATGGGGCTAACCGATCACGATCATCGGCGATCCGTGCGGCCTCGACCCAAAAAGGCCTCGGTCTCAAGTTACGAGGCCCAAGGCCGTTACAAATATATAACTACAAGAATATGGCGGGTAACACCATATGCGGCTCTCGCCATCCTCCCGGCCGATCCACTATGAGAACACTTATGTTCGATAACTTTTCTATCCGCCTGAAGATTGTATTGCTCTCAGGACTTTGCCTGCTGGGTGTGGTTGGATTGATCGTCGGGATGAATTTTTACCAGACTAACCAGAATGACCAACTGGTCGGCGCCTCAAGCAAGAAAATGCTCACTGATAGTGTGCAGAACCTGTTACAGGCAAAGGCGACGGAAAAAGCGCTACGGGTACAAAAGACATTTGGTGACAGTCTGCTGGTCGTCAATGCAATGGCCGACCAAGTCGTCGACATACGCACCATGGCCGGTCACCGCTCACTGGACGCCGCCGCGCTGCGCGAAGAGCTCAACCACAGCCTGGGCACCGTCTTTGAACGTAACACCAGCGTGCTGGGTATCTGGCTATCCTTCGAGCCTAACGCACTGGATGGTCGAGACACTGAGTTTGCCAATGACGCCAAGCACAGTGCCAACGAAGTGGGACGGTTTTCCTCTTACTGGAGCCGTGCCGATGACACTAGCCTGAACACCGCCATTCTCGAAAGCGACATGACCAAGACTGAACTGAACCTCAGCGGTATGCCCTACAACACCTGGTACACCTGCGCGCTCCATAGTGGCAAGACCTGCCTGCTTGAGCCCTACGCCGACACGGTCGGCGGCAAACTGGTGTTGATGACAACCATCGCCGTGCCCGTTCGTGTCGACGGCAAGGTCATCGGTGTGGTGGGTGTGGACCTGGCCCTGAGTTCGCTACAGGCAGAGGCGGTCAGCTCCCAGAAAGAACTGTTCGACGGCGCCGGGCACATGCTGATTGTCTCGGGCAGTGGCTTGTTGACAGCCAACAGCGTCGACGCCGGCACCCTGGGCAAAGGCATTGAGCAGGTCTTGGGCGGCGACGGTAAGGACATCCTCCGGGCGATCGGCACCAACAAGGTCAGCGTGGTCAAACAGGGCGACGTGATCCGGGCGATTTTTCCGGTGACACCGATCCCCGGTGCTACCCCTTGGGGTGTGGTCATCGACTTGCCAGAACAGGTGCTCCTGGCCGACGCGGTCAAATTGCAGGCCGTGCTCGACGCCGCGAAAACCAGTGGCACCGTCAAGGCTCTGTTGGTCGCAGCCCTCGCGGGTCTACTGGGTCTGCTGCTGATCTGGCTGACGGCCTCGGGCGTGACTCGGCCGATCAACAGTGTGGCGGCCATGCTCAAGGACATTGCCAGCGGTGACGGCGACCTGACACAGCGCCTGAAATACGCCAAGCGCGATGAACTCGGTGAACTGGTCAGCTGGTTCAACCGCTTCCTCGACAAACTGCAACCGACCATCGCCCAGATCAAACAAAGCGTCACCGAAGCCCGTGCAACCGCCGACCAGTCTTCAGGCATCGCCCGTCGTACCAGTGATGGCATGCAGGTGCAGTTTCGCGAAATCGATCAGGTGGCAACAGCCTCCAACGAGATGAGCGCTACCGCTCAGGACGTTGCCAGCAATGCCTCAAGTGCGGCCAGTGCTGCTCGAGGTGCTGACCAGTCGGTCAAGGACGGTTTGACGATCATCGAGCGCAGTACACGCGATATCACCCTGCTGGCCGAAGAAGTCAGTAATGCCGTGACCGAAGTCGAAGCGTTGGCGGTCAATAGTGAGCAGGTGGGTTCGGTGCTGGAAGTGATCCGCAGCATTGCCGGGCAAACCAACCTGTTGGCCCTCAATGCCGCCATCGAGGCTGCGCGTGCCGGCGAAAGCGGGCGCGGTTTTGCGGTAGTCGCCGACGAGGTACGCAACCTCGCCAAGCGCACCCAGGATTCCGTGGAAGAGATTCGCCACGTGATCGAGCGCATCCAAAGCGGCACTCGCGGCGTCGTGCAGACCATGCATTCAAGCCACAGCAAGGCCCAGGAGAACGCTGAGCACATTCATCAAGCGGTTCAGGCTCTGAGCAAAATCAGTGACGCAGTCACGGTGATCAGCGACATGAACCTGCAGATCGCCAGCGCGGCCGAACAGCAAAGCGCCGTCGCCGAAGAGGTCAACCGCAACGTCTCGGCCATTCGCACCGTCACCGAGACCCTTGCCGGTCAGGCCACCGAGTCGGCGCAGGTCAGCCACCAACTCAACGCCTTGGCGACTCACCAGATGAAACTGATGGATCAGTTTCGCGTTTGAAGGTCCTGCGCGGTGAGTCAAATGCTCAGACGAGATTTGACTCACGGCAGCGGCTTGCGCGTTAAGCCGTCATTTCCCCATGGCCGACCGCTATACGAAAACTTACAGGCATAAAAAAACCGGCTAAGAGGCCGGTTTTTTGGTTTTCACTGCTCTCCTCTATACGCGGGAACATGTGAAGTCAGGAAAGTGGAGCGGGTGGCGGGAATCGAACCCGCGTGATCAGCTTGGGAAGCTGGAGTAATACCATTATACGACACCCGCTTTGAGCGGCTGCAAAGCAGCATAGCGCATCAAGAACGGGGGGCATCGTAGGACCCTTTCGCATTTTCTGCAATGGGTGAGTGTGTAAACTGATGCGAAAGTAAGCTACGACCGTTGCGATAGACGCTATTTTCAAACGCTAGGCTTGGTTTAGGGGGAGGGGCAGCGGCAGCGGATGTCACTCAGGGGGGGAACTCGCCAGACACTGACGAGCAGCAGTCGACTAAGAACGGTCTATCGGAAACCACGTAAATGCAACGGAGAGGTTGTCCCTGACAGCCGCGCCAGCCTGAATGTGGTCGCCAGAGCATGCTGACTCTAGCGAGTTTCGAAGGGTTGCTTTGAAACGCCCGCGACATTCGGTCATTATGCTTCCTAAAATTGAGCACCCAGAGCCGCATAAGCCAAATATGATGGATGAGAACCAGCCCTCCGAGAATGCTAACGTCGAGGCGACCACCCCGGGCACCGCCGCCGGTATCTTGCGTCGAACGCCTCGCGAGGCGCTATTGCAAGGTAACCGGGAAGTTATTACGGACCTTTACGTCAGCAAGATGGTTGAGAATGAGCCCAAAGACTACGCGTTCAAGGTCTATCTCAGGCTGAACGCCAAGAAGCAAACGCTACGGAATGTTTCCTTCCAACACAGCGTCTTCGACGCTTGCTACTTCAATAACTGTTTTTTCGATTCCTGCGACTTTACCGGCTGCCGGTTCATTGGCTGTAATCTCCATCTTTCTGCGTTCTCCGGATGCAAGTTTGAGTATGCAGTCTTTGAGCGTTGCCAAATCGACGATGACATCCTTGAGCGAGAGGCTCCACGTGAGGAAAATCTGAAGATGCGGTTCGCGAGATCGCTTCGAATGAACTTCCAGCAAATCGGTGATGCTAAGGCCGTCAACAGAGCGATTTCACAAGAGCTGAAGGCTACGTTGAGCTATCTGAAAAAATCCTGGTCATCAAGCGAGACGTATTACAGAGATAAGTATCCGGGCTGGAAAAAGGTGCCACAGTTTATCAAATGGCTTGAATTCAGGACGCTTGATGTGATCTGGGGCAATGGCGAGAATACGCTTAAGCTGCTTCGGGCCATCTTAGTGGTTCATCTGCTGATCGCTGTCTATGACACGTCTCAATTCGGCAATCCATGGGACCTGAAAGCCTATCTTGGGAGTCTCGCGGTGTCCCCTGGAGTGTTCTTCGGCATCTCCTCCCCGCACCCTTATCCAATCTGGTTCTCGTCAATAATTGCCGCCACACGCCTAGTTGGATTCGCCTTTCTCACAGCTATTCTCGTAAAACGGTTCGGGCGGCGATGAATATGCACGTTTATGCTTTCGGCTCAATCTGCCGGGGAGAAATTGACCTGGGGTCTGATGTCGATCTTTTGGCCTGCGTCGACGGTCCCGCAGAACAGATTGACCCCGAAAAATATTCCGTATACCGATATGAGCGAATACAGGCCTTGTGGAAAGAAGGTAATCCTTTTGCTTGGCATCTCCATTTGGAGTCAAAGTTGCTCTTCTCGACAGATGGCTCAGATTTTCTGGGTGACCTCGGGGAACCTGCTCGCTACCGCGCTGCTGCTAGTGATTGCGCTAAGTTCAAAAGACTTTTCGACCGATCTTACCAGGAGCTAAGGCAGTCCTCGAACAGCGCGACCTTTCACCTGTCCTGCATGTTCTTAGCTATCCGCAATTTCGCAACCTGCCATTCGCTTTCGCTCGGACATCCCATATTCTCTAGAAAGTCCCCTCTGATGGTGCCGCCAGGTCTTGACATCGATCCTCAAGCGTTCTCAATCCTGACACGCGCGAGGTTGCTGTCGACACGAGGTTATGGAGAAAACATTATGCATGAAGAAATAGCCGCCGCTACCAAAGCAGTGGCCATCGTTCCACGCTGGATGGAAGCGCTACGGAGTCAGCAGTCGCCATGATTGAGTTCAACAACCGAATTGACGCTCAGCGTGAAATTCTTAATTTAGTTAATTACAAACATTGGAAAGAGGAGCTTTATGGTCTCTCCAGTGGGGCAATTGACCGCTGGGTTCGTGCCAACGGAATTGATCCCTCTGCCGATCTTCCTCGTGCGGTCTTTCAGTCGGCCGACAAACTTTTTTTCCTGGCTAACAAAAGTCAGGAACAAATCACGGATGAGTATCGCCTTCTATCGGTCGAGGTTTTCGAACTCACTCAGCGTATTGCTCGTATTGTTGGCGTCGAATGACCGGCCCTAACCGTTATTTGCGTTTCATCGCGGTATATGTGCTGGTCAAGTCGAATGTAATCGACACGGTCCGTGAGAGCTTGATGGGTGGGCAATTGCTATGACATATGAGCTTTGATGCCTATGTATAAGGTTTTGAAGGGAGGGCGCTCCGTTGACGAAGCGTATGCCCTCAGGGAAGCTCATTAAATCTAAGGTATTGACCTTTGTCATTAGAGTAGGTTTTTCCCGGAATTATCCTGTTGGAAGCTAGATCGGACTTATTCATCTTGCGGTGATTACTTGATGGCGCCAGTGCGTTGCGTCGTCATACTCTGCGACAATGCCCTGTGGAGGCTGTTTGAACTTTGCGTTCTCTGAGATAGCTGTTATTTTTAGTATGAAGTCCTTGATGTGTTCCCAGGCATATACGGGGCGTTTTACACGCTCATGATATATTTTGCCTATAGGCTTCAGAATAAAACCGTAAACTTGCGTTTTTCCAGTCCGCATGTCGGCTAACGCATCGTCCCAAGAACGCATGTTCCCTAGCGCTTGACGCAATAGCAATGCCGTTTCGCCTGCCGGATATACCCTTCCTATAGTCTTCATTTTGATTTTCTCCGCATGACCAGCGCTTGAGCTGTATTGAGAACCTGTTCATATTTTTCGAAGTTGGGCTGCTGCGGCCGGTTTATATCCTGTGCAGCCTGAGCTACCTCAATCAGCTCTCTACCCAGCTCCAGAGCTTGTTCAGGCGTCATTTTGAAAACCATTAATGGCTCGTTAATAATGGTTTGCACGGATACACCACTTGCGTCGGTTATTAAATTTGCACTAGCTCCTACCCAGCGCCTGCCTTGTGCTGTGCTGCCCGGTTCCCCAATCCCAAAAGCTTCGAGCGCCTCTGCGGCCTTTGCGCTTAGTTTGACAGTGCCGAGCCGGCGCTTTTTTTCAAACTCAATAAACGAAGCTAGATCGTTAGGGCGGTAAAAAGCGCCCCGTCCTATTTGACGGGTGGGCACGCGATAAACGGCAGGACGGGAACTGTTCCGGTTATTTCTTAGCCAGAGCGCCCACTGTTCAGTTGACTTATCTGTCAGCTCCTTTGCCAGATATTCAGCGGCAACCTGAGTGGCAAGGAATTCTTCGTCTGTCATCTTCGTCGTCCTAGAGTGAAATTGAGTAAGCACTATAAAGCTACTCAAAATCGAATGCAATAACTGATTCTTTATTGATTTTATATGATGAAGGCTTCATAGTGACCACACTCTAAACGTTCGTTTTGTGGTGTGGTCAGGAGCGGTGCAATCATGGCAAGCGGTAAGGTCATCGCGTATTTTCGCGTGAGCACGCAGAAGCAAAGCTCATCTGGTCTGGGGCTCGAAGCTCAGCAAGAGGCAGTGAAACGCTTTTTAGCGGGAGGAGACAGGGAGCTAGTTGCTGAATTCCAGGAAGTCGAAACAGGCAAGGGCGCAAACGCTTTAGCGAAGCGTCCTACGTTAAGAGCGGCTTTGGACGCCTGCCGGAAGCAAGGCGCCGTTCTAGTTATCGCGAAGCTTGATCGGCTTGCACGGAACGTGCATTTCGTTTCTGGCCTGATGGAGTCAAAGGTGAAATTCGTTGCGTGCGATATGCCAGAAGCTAACGAGCTTACAATTCACATCATGGCGGCCTTTGCCGAGCATGAGGCTCAGCGTATCAGCCAGCGCACGAAAGAGGCGTTAGCGGTCGCAAAGTCACGTGGTGTTATTTTGGGTAAAGCTGGTCCTCAAAACTTGCGCCCAAAAATTGAAGAGCGTCAGAACGCCGCCGACAATTTTGCTATGAAGCTGAGGCCAGTTTTCTACGGGATGGGTGTGCGTGGAATTTCACAGCGTGCAATGGTGGATGAGTTGAACAGTATTGGATTGCCAGCGCCCAAAGGTGGGGCTTGGCGTCTATCTCAGGTTCAGCGGGTAATCGCGCGCTATGTCACGCTGTCTAGTTCATAGAAAATAGAGGGTAAGAAACTCGAAAGGTCCCTAAAATCGCTTTAGAGCAGCGACTTTGGAGGTCCCCGCGCCCAGGGTGCCAGAAAATACCATTGCTCAAATTGTTGGCCAAGAGCGCGGCGAAACAGAAATACTCGGCCGATATACAAAAGATATCTTGATGCATCAAAAAGAATGTTTGGAACAAATGAAGCTTCCTATCCCTGGGGGCGCGAGATTTAATGTGGATGACGGGCTTTTTTATTAAAGCGTTCAATGAAAAAAAAGAAAATACAAAGCGCACGCGGAATACTTCGCTTTAGCTCAAGCCAGCCCTGCGAAGTGACGAGGTCAGAGGCGGGAGAAGTAGGGCGGGCCATGCGCATAATCAATTAATAACGTTGGCCCGCTGTGTATAGCAACTGTTTTTTAGATAAAATTACTATCCGAACGGATCGCTAGACTGCATTGCATTAACGTCAGAAATTGAAAGTTAAATATTCCCAGGCGTCCGCGCTTGTTTAACTTTTTCTTTCTGAAGACCATCAAGATACTCTTTTGACAATAGCTGAACAGACCCTGTCTCCGGGTCGCCAGAATATTGAGTCAAAACAATGGCTTCGTCTTTTTTCGTCCACCACGCTTCTTTGCCACTAACGGTTGCACCATAGTTGTTTTGAAGGGTTGTTTTATTGAAAAATGAAGGCTTTCCATATTTTGCCGAAAGAGCTTCTAAAGCAGAACCAAAAGCCCCAGAATAAAACTTTGCAGTGATAATCCCAAGTCTTCTGTCAGCGAACTGAAAAGTGTAACTAGACACCTGATATCCAGCGAAACTTTTTTTGTCATCTGGTATCGACTTTATATTGGACCGATCCCCGTTATGTAAAGTCATACAGGCTGAACCTTGACATTCAATATTAAAATCTTTTGCTATTTTTTCGGGCCCGTCTCCTATTTGCACACCTTTCAATTCGAACGGGACGTTAGAGTGGTTGCTGCTTTTGAGTTTTTTGCTGTTTGATGGGCTTTCTTTGTTTTTTAACGCCGTTGCGTTTTCTGTGGCTCCGAATGCGAAGGAAGCTGCAAGGCAGACTCCGCACCCAACTATGAGCGAGCGCAGCAGTTTTAATCGAGTGAAGGGCATTGTCCGGTCGATCCAGCGCATGATTAGTCCTGAGTGTTTAATTAAATTTTCACGAACAGTGTTTAGGCACTTAGTATAGATCCGAGCGTCACTAGTGGAATACGCCAGTAAGTGTCCAGCTAACAGGCCTTAAACCTACTATCGCCTAATCATCAGGCACAGGCGACGTTGCGCGCCCTGCCAGCATAGCCACAGCCGAAATCCCTATCAAAACGTGCATGCTGTCCCTCATCTATGTACTTCTTCCATACCGAGATCGGAACTCCGACATCTCTCTGTGGCCTTTTCGGGGCAACGTTCGAGCACATCTACCAGGGCTGATTCTCAGTCACTGCGAACGAATTAGTAGCCCAGGTTCGCGGGATGAATACGCTCACAGCCCTGAGTGAGCGTGGAAGAGCACGGTTTTGATTCACTCGCGAAGCATCCTTGTTAGGTTTGAAATGGCACGACTGGAGCGTGGCCGATTATTATACATAGTCGGCCAAATGGCCATCATGACTATTCCTTTACGACAGCGCTTCGGCCAACGATTCAAACAACTAAGGCTCGCAACCGGGCTCAGCCAGGAAGCGTTCGCAGACCACGCGGCCGTCGCTCGCAGCTACCTAAGCCGCATAGAGCGAGGTTGCGCCAACCCTTCTTTGGACGCTGTAGAGGGGCTTGCAAAAGCTCTCTGCGTAGACCCGCAGGCTCTCTTTGAGATCGTCGACCCACCAAGCTTCTGCGACGCCTCGGAGGAGGTGCCATACGCGGCTGACGGGTCGTGCTTCCACCGAGGGTTGGCGAGCCCGAGAGACGGCACGTTCCGGGTTGGCGAAAAAGGTTCTGAGTTGCGTCTCGTCTCATTTGAAGAGGCGCTGTCGCACCTCAAGAAAATGCCGGTTGCAAAGTGGCGTCGTCCCAACGATTCCGGGAACTGGGGATTAGTATCAGCAGTTCGCTGGGGGACAATGGAAGCTGTTACAAAGCCCGAGCGTTGCCGAATATGTTAAAGAGAAAATGCTCAAATCGGTTGCGTTAGAGCTGCGTTTTGTTGCGTTGCGAAATTACTGAGCCCGCCACAGAGCACGTTTCACGGGGTTTACAGCTAATTTATCTCAAGCTGCTCAAGCGTGAGTCAGGAATGAAATTTCTCGACGACTAGGTTACAGACCTTAAGATCATTCCTGCCCTAAGCGCACTGCATATGTTCTGAATATGTTGCATTCGAAGCGATGGTTCCGGCCATGGCTTGAAACTCTAACTATAAGTGTGCAGCGCGAACCTGCTTGAGCAATGGACACTTTACCTTGGTATCTCCCCATAGGCCCTAAGGGTTCTTGTTTGCGCGGAAATCTGCAAGGAGATGGTGGGGTGTTTTCAAAAAGTGGACGTCATAAAGGCTTTTCACCAAAACTGCCACATTTTTAACCCTTTGATTTTCATAGGAAAATAAAACTGCCATAGTTTGGGGTGTTGTTTTTTTTAAATTGAGTGAATATGTTCTTGTTCCCCTGAGTTTTTGAGGAACAACCATGGAAAGCTTTGACTCTGTTGCTGAATTTCTTCCCCCCAGTGCGGTGCTGCTGGGGTTGAGCTTGTTGCCGGTCGAAAGATCTGCTGGTGAGATGCTCGGACTTGATGCGCATGCTGAATTTTTGACTATTGGTGGGGCGCCGGGTGGTATCGATAAGCTTCTTAAGATGCTTACAAAAAGTCTTTCAGATTTTGACTCATACCTTGATGTTCGAGACGTGGTGGTGCCCATTTCTCTGGCACTGAATTGCCTAAGATGCATAGCCCCAAGGTTTCGACGCTTACCGTCGGTTCCTCATCGCACCTTAAGTGCTGAGCAAGTTCTGCTTGGTCAGGACAAGCAGTTTATTGATTTACATTGGATGAAGTGTAGTGGCTTTAGGAAAACAGTCGACTCTAAACACTTTGAAAGTTTATTTTTAGGTGCGGATTTTGCGTCGTTGGCTGATGGGTTTGTTCGTGTTAATTGGAAAATATCTACAAAGATAGATGCGTTAAAGTTGTCAGAGAATGTTCAATGGGAGTTGTCTTCTTATCAGTCGGCCGCTCATCGAGATAAATGGCGAGCAATTGAAAAGGGTGACGTCCGTCACGGAGTTACGAAGGCTTCCGGCGCGGTTCAGATCCGCTCTAAATTAGAAGACTCCGTTGCGTCTGAAACTCACCTTGAAAAACATATAGACGGCTGGGTTATGGTCTGGATGGCGGGGAAAGTGGCAGAGGCTAGTGGGAAAACTATTTTTAAAGTTTACGAGCTTATGGTGGGCAGCAAGCCTGAGAGAAAGTCTTTCTCGTCTAAAATCAAGACGGTAAATCGTCGGCTTCTGATCGAAAAGTAGCATTTTGCCGGGTAGGAGGAGTGTGGTGGTGTTAGAGGGTGTGTGAGAGGGGTAGTTAGGGGTAGTAATCTAGGGTTAAACTTCAATGTTTATTAGGGTTGTTGGGGTTATTGGTCTAGCCTAGCTTTATAGCCTATTAGCTTGAATAACCCGTATAGCCTTTTAGAAGCTCGCTGCGCGGCAGGCGGCTTCGCCGCCTACATATCAGATACTGCCGGAGAGGGCTGACGGTTGGTGTCTCAAAGTTCTGTGGCTGTGTTTTGCTACAAGCCCCTTTGAGAGGCGTTAGCTCCCGGGAGCTGCTGCGTTGACTGTTTCAGTTGATCGTTGGTTAGGCGGGCTCACGGGCCGCCTGGTAGAGGGCTGCGCCTCTCTAGACTTCCTTTATACGTCGGCGTAAAGCCTCTCTGAGATACCCGGCTGCGGCATCGCAGGCAAAAGGTTGGATCTCAGGCAGTTTAAAGTCCAGTCGATCTACATACCCGGCAAGCTGCTGATCCGCAACATCCTTCCTATAACGTTTCGCGGAAATAGTCTCCCCTCGCTCATGACCCGCTAGCTGGGCGATATACGCTTCAGGAATTTCTGATTTGAAAAGCTCGCTGATGAACATGTGTCTTAGGGAGTGGAAGCATTTTCGACCATCACGGGGCATTTTGAGGATTTCGCCAAGATAGCGGTCGTTAAACCATTTTCCGGCGGCTTTCCCGAAGCCTTTTTTGTCGTCAAATCTCAACTCAGGGAAAAGGCGACTATAACCCAGCGCTTCCAAGTGTTTTTTGTAGGTGATTAGCCCCAGCTTTATCAGGTGATGATGCACGCCGATCACTCTATTGGCATTTGTGGTTTTCAGCTTTTTTCTCGGACGGGAAGATATGTTCGGTTCAATATTTTCTGTTTGAGAGTCGTTTATGTGGATTAACCACGTCCCGTCACTGCTGTCGCGTATGTCCTCCAAATTGAGTTGGCAAATCTCGTTGAGTCGGGCACCGGTATACAAGCCTAGCAAGGGCAACCAGTAATGATGAGGACGGAAATTTTTATTTGGACCGGCAGCAGGGTAGTTCCCCCCGTTTGAAAACCACGGGGCGCTGAAAATGCGGTTTAGATCAGCAGCGTCGAATACATCCCGAGCATCTTGGTCTCGCTTTTTTGGTCTTGTCTGCGTCAGGTTTAGTGTTGGATTCTTGATAAGGTAGTCCTCACGGACTGCCCATCCGAACATTTCGCCAAGTTTTTGCATGTAGTTGTTGGAAGTAACCAGCGTCATGGTGTCTAGCTTGTATTTTGCTGTCAGTTGTCTCAGTTCGCTAGCCGAGGTGACCGAGAATTTTCTTCGTGTTTGATAAATGTTTCTCGGAAGCAGCAATAATTTCTGTTGATAAGATCGAAGCATCTGCCGGCTGACTGATTGGACTAATTGATCCCCCATCAAATCTACGAACATCCCGCACATCGTCTTCATTTTCCGCTGTTGGTCTTCCGCCCAGTCACCCTTCTTTGCTTCGATGAAGAGTAGTAGTAGAGCAGAGCAGGTTAAGACTGATTGCTCAGTGCTTGCGGGCGTTGGATGGTGGGAGAGGTGGTGGGACTGAACTCCATAAACGGACGCCATGTTAGGCGGGATCGAGCCGGGTGGAGTGACTATGCCGTCCCATTCGAGAAAAAGACGTTTCCAGTAAGAGACAATCGGGTAAGCAGTGCCCTTTGCTAAAGCCACTTCACGAACTTTCGTAGAAACGTGTATTTCGCGCTTGCCGAGACGAAGCTGGAAGCGGACAGGAACACAAATTCTGACAGCATAAATTCCACCGGGACGTCGGTAGAGATAGCTAAGTTGGGACATTCGTAGAACCTCTTCGAAGTAGAGGCTACGCTGCTGAGTCGCAAGACCTTGAAAAACAAGGACTTTAGGGTGCTGGATACTCAGACGGCGGGAATCGAACCCGCGTGATCAGCTTGGGAAGCTGGAGTAATACCATTATACGACACCCGCTTTGAGCGGCTGACTTTGTACCAGATGTCGGCGCTGAACTGAAGCGCTATTTTTTCCAGGTGGGTTTTTCTGGCGTTTTTTTCGGGTAAACCTGCTGCGTGACAGATTACGTCGTCACGTGAAACACGCATTCCCTGTAGGCGCTGCCGAAAACTGCGCTCGATAGCGACCTACAAGGGCGAGTGATTTCAGTTCACAGTGCAAATGCATGGTGGCTCTGTACCTGGGTGTAGCGTGGCCGTTTTGCGACGGGTGTGGGCTTGAGGAAACTCAACAAGGCCTCTTGCGAGTCGCGGCAGGCGGCTTTGTGTTCCATGTCCAGAAAGTGGCCGGTGGCCCGGAGGGTGCAGAACTCGCTATGGCGCACGTGGTCGCCGAAAAGCTGGGCGTCGTCTGCTGCGGTGTATTCGTCCCACTCGCCGTTGAGGAATAACACGGGCACGTCGATGCGTTTCGCGGCGTCGACGTAGCACAGTTGGTCAGTGGTCAGCACTTGGCTGATATGAAAGTGCATTTGCACGTATTCATGGATATCCAGGCTGCTGACATGCCGGTAGTTGAAGCGCTTGAACAACGACGGCAAGTGTTTACCGATGGTGTTGTTCACCAGATAGCCGACCTCGTGGCGATCAAACGCACCGAGGTGCTTGACGCCGCGTTCGAGGTAGTCGCGCATGTGTTCGTTGACCACGGGTGAGAACGAGCTGATGACAGCTTTTTCAATACGTCGTGGTTTCTGCGCCAAGGCAATCAAGGTTGCTGCGCCGCCCCAGGAAAAGGACAGCACATGTTCGGCGGCGAAGTGGTCGATCAGCTCAAGCAGGATCTGACCTTCGAGCTCTTTGGTCAGCGGCTGCCGGTGCAGGTTGTGCGCTTTGGATTTGCCCGCGTAGGGTTGGTCGTACAGCACCACGTTGAATTGCGGGTGCAGGTTGCGAACGGTCTGAGCAAAGGACGCAGTAGTGGCCATCGAGCCGTTGACCAGAATAATGGTCTTTTCTGCGGCATCTGCGCGGTAGAACTCCGTGTAAACCCGGAACTGACCTTGTATATCAAGCACAGCGATTTCTGGCCTCATAACATAGACTCCTGGCGAAAACAGGTATGCGCGCAAAAGAGGTTGCACGAGTTTCGTGACAGGTAGGCATGCGCCTGGAAAGGGGGCCCCATGTCGATCCGAAACGATCTGTTCGACAGGTATTGTTATTGGCGGGCGGTTTGTCGGCACGGAACCTGAGGTTCTCGAGACGGCAAAAAGTTTCTTAGAATGAGTGGGTGACCAATCAGTCACATGGAGACTGACGATTGGATTCAAGCAGGCTCGGGGACAACCCGCAAGTGCCATTGGTAAATTGTTGGACAACTTCTGCTGAGTGGTCGGTTTGATCAGATCGCGAGGATTTCTTCGGTGCTCAAGGCGCGGTGTTGCCCAGGCGCCAAATCGGCGTCCAGTTGCAGGGGGCCCATGCGCTCGCGATGCAGGCGCAGGACTTTATTGTTGAAGTGGCCGAACATGCGTTTGACCTGATGGTAGCGGCCCTCGACGATGCTCAGCCGCGCGCAGTGAGGCCCCAACAGGGTCAGTTCGGCGGGCTGAGTGGTGAGGTCTTCAAACGCGAAATAAAACCCTTCAGCGAATTTTTGTACGTAGTCGTCGCTGATCGTTTGCTCGGTTTCTACGTAGTAAATTTTTGCCAGCTTGGTCTGCGGCTGGGTCAATCGTCGCGACCACACACCGTCATTGGTGATCAACATCAGGCCCGTGGTGTTGAAATCAAGTCGACCGGCGATGTGCAGGTCTTCTTTGTCCGGCTCATCCAGCAAGTCGAGCACCGTTGGATGCTGTGGGTCGAGCGTCGCGCTGACGCAGCCCGGTGGTTTGTGCAGCATGAAATAGCGTGCCGGTTTGCCGGCTTGCAATACGTCGTCGTCGCATTCCACACGGGTGAACTCACGCACCTCGTGAAGGGGGTCGTTGACGGTCTGACCGTCGACCTTGATGCGCTTGGCCACCAACGCAAATCGCACATCTTTGCGGCTGAAGCGCGGCAGGTTGCTGAGGAATCGATCAAGACGCATGGCAGTGACAGACGACCGGGAAAGGGGCGGGCATGGTACGCGATCTAGTCGTTGGGCTTCGACTGAACGTCGGTTTCGATCTGTGCGCAACGCGGGCACAGGCAGGCAGCATTGCGCACTTCCAGCGGCAGCGCTTGGAGTACAGTCGGGTCGATACTGACTGAAAAGCACCAGCAGGGTTGCGTCGCCGTACGTGGGTCGGCGAGGGTGCAGCGGTTGCTGGCGCCGCAGACCGGGCAGCGGTCAGGATCGATTGAGCTTTTTTCCATCGTCTGGCTGTGCATGGCGCGCCTATTCAAACTGAGACCGGGCCCTCTCCATGCACACCCGATTGCGCCCGGTGTGTTTGGCGCGATACAACGCGTGGTCGGCGCGGGCAATCAGGCTGTGCAGGGTGTCGTCAGGCTGCAGTTCAGTCAGGCCAACGCTGACGGTGATCTGCAACGACGTGGCGGAAAAGGTGTAGGAGTGCTGCTCTGCCAGCAGACGGATTTTTTCCGCGACTTGCTGAGCGCTGGCGCTGTTGGTGTCCTTGAGCAGGATGATGAACTCTTCGCCGCCCCAGCGACAAATGATATCCGACTGACGCAGGCAGCTTTGCAGGTCCTGAGCGAAGCCTACGAGCACTTCATCGCCCGCCAGATGGCCATGGTCGTCATTGAGACGCTTGAAATGGTCGATGTCGATCAGTAGCGCCGCCAAGGGCTTGGGCTCGCGTTGCGCTTCCTGCATGGCCTTGAGCGCCATCAAATCGAAGCCGCGGCGATTGGGCAGGCCCGTGAGGCTGTCGAGGGTGGCCTGGGCTTCGATCTTACGCTGATAGCGGCCGATGGCCCGGTGCAGCAAGAACATGACCACCAGTGTCACTACCAGGCAGATGAACAGGTTCAGGTACAGCGACTGGCGGATATCGGTGAGGGCGCCGTCTTCCTGTTTGTCGACGAACAGGTACCAGTTCAGTTCTGGGATGAAGCGCACGTTGAGAAAATGGTTCTGGCCTTGCGTCTGGTATTCGAAACTGCCGGTCTGTGGCCTCGGCAGTTTGTCGTGCAAGTCGTTCAGGCCCGGCATGTCCTTGAGGGACTGGCCGATGACGGCTCCCAGTGGTCCACCTTGAGCGCCCGTGAGCACAATCCGGCCGAAGGCGTCGACGAAATACACGCTCCGTTGATACCGCTGCTGATAACGATCGATTAGCTTGATCACCGCATCCACGGTCAGGCCCACACCCGTGGCGCCGATGAAGTTGTCTTTGTAATCGAACACCTTGTAGTTGATGAAGAAGGTCAGGTTGTCCTTGTTGGCCATGTCTGGATCGACGTTGATTTCGTAGGGCGCAGCCATGTCGCGTACCCGGTAGTACCAGATGTCGCGTGGCTCATTGGCGTCGATTTTCTTTAAGACGCCTTTGGCCTGGTAATACTTGAGGCTGGTATTGGAGACAAAAAAGGCCGTATAGGCACTGTAGTGACTCATGACTTCGTTGAGGTAACGGGTCATTTGTTCCGGGTCGTGCTCGCCAGCCACCACCCAGTCACGCATGAAGGTGTCACGAGCCATCATTGATGAGATCAGGATCGGCCGGACCAGGTCTTTCTGGATCTCCGAATACACCGTGTCCGAGGTCAACGGCAGTTCGGTGTTGACGATGCTGTCGCGAATCGACGCCCGCGAGGCGTAATAACTGAGCAGAGATGTCGCCAGAAAACCGCTCCCCAGCAGGACCACCAACGTCAGGATCAACGAACGCTGGGAATTGAGTGGAGAGCGAAGTGGCATGACGAGTCCGGTGAGGAGAAGATCAATAGAGGTCGCATGCTAGCGTGTTGCTACTGTTCTGCGCTATGGCCGATTCAGGTTCACGGTGTAATCGGCATGTTCGCGGTCGGTGCTATATACGCGGGTGAGCGGCCTATCAAAGAGTTGATGGCAGAACAACGGCAGTGCACCAATAAAATTTTGTCGTAGTGGATACCCTGTTCAGACAATGATTTGAAAAGATCCTGCAGGTTCGGATAAGTCATGCCGAGGCGATTTCTGACAGTCAGTACGTCCATGGGCGTAGCGGGAAGACCGTTTAAAGGCGACAGGTTCGAATGACGCACCACGTGACTGATTTCTTGATACGTCTCGCCGCGAGTACTCTGGAATTTCATCAGCGAATAATTCTTGATATTGCCCGGAAGGGATGTTCCGGCCAGCACCTTATCGGTGATGGCATACGGCGGCAGCGGGCCTGGAGGACGCGCGAGGCTGTTGTTTGCGTTATTTAAAATAGAAAACGGTTTGACCCTCTGGCTCACGACTCGGTGAAGCGTTGGGTCGACCAGCTCATAACCATGGGGTGCGTAGGTTCTAAGTTCGGTGCCATTGGGGATCCGTGCAGTGTTAGTCCACGGCAAGTAATGCCCGTGTGTACTTACAACCAGGGTTCTGGCTTGAGCCTTGTCCGAGGTCCAGAGCAGGAATTTTCGACCAAGCTTCCATACTTTGACGGGTAAGGTGCCGAAGGTGCTATGACCGGGAATGTTCCAGGTCTTGAGCAGGCTGTTGGTATTGAAAAATGTTTCCAGGCGGGTTTTACGGGCATTCATTGATCGGCCAAGCCAGGAGCCGAAGCTTTTTGTGGCGGCGGACGTAGCGCTAGCCCCCGCTATGGCTGTTTTCCCCAGAACGTTGAATGTGTTGAACAAACGCAGCAATCGGGGGGTGTAGGGCGCCAGCTGCAACAGCCCTAAAGACAGCACGTTGAGCGCTGTCTGGGTTTTTTCGGTGTTCCGGTTTCCCGGTAATGCTGCTGTCGCGATGCCCAGGTAGATGGACCCGGCGTGAGTCGCAAGAGAGGCCAGCGCCACGGGCGTCAGCAGCAGCGACATGGGCGCCAGCAACAGCTGTAGGTGGTTGAGCTGACGCGTCCAATAGCGCAGCGAAACTTCTTTCGAGGTCACGATGTGTTCATTCGCATCATCTTGATAGTTGCGCTCAAGCGTCTCGCGCATGAAGACGAACGGCGACGAAGTAATGGGCTGCTCGCAGAGGGCTCGGGCTTTGGCTTTATGCAGGTCGTTGGCGTAAACCACGTCTGTCCAGGGCCGAAGCAGGGAGGAAGCCGGGTCGGGGATGCTGTTACCGCTCCAAACATCAAGAAGATACATAAACTTCTCGTGGAGTCTGACCGGTATATAGCTCAACAGCATGCGTTGCCACTGCTTATCCTTGGCGGCGGTTTGTATATAACGGGTAAGTTCGATGTCGCGACTGAATTCGATAAATGCCACGGACTGACCGGCCTGGTACAGCACCGTCAAGGGTGTGTCGGCGTGGGTGAATACCAGCAGACCGGCACAGGGTTGGCATTGCGTGCCTTCTATCAGCGAGGGTTTCAGGTAAAAACCCAACGCTTTGCAGCGGATGCTGGTAGACGTCGTGTCCAGCATTTCGACGATGAGATCGAATCCAGCGCGTGTTAACTGTTTCTGTTTGAGGCTGATCACTGCCTGCGCCATAAAGGTTGTCTTGAACGACTGCTCGATAGCAGTTCCCTGCTTCTCCCAAAACCGGTTGAGTTGTTTCGACATCAGGTCAAGAAAGTTAATGCTCCTGATGTGGCTTTCGATGACCTCCGGGGATATCTCAAGCGCAGCGCCTTCGGACCATTGCCCCTTGCCTGTGGGGTCGGTGTAAACCGTCGTACGGGCGCCGTTATCGATATAACCCACCGGCCGCTCGACCCGGTAGTTACTCAACAGGGCGTTGCTCAGGCTGATCGGGGTTTCGTCGGGGGGTTGAACATACGTGATGGGCGAGTGGGCGCTACCCAATGGGGTGGTCGATGTGCCTCGAACATAGCGAATGAAAACATGATCCGGATTCACATCCAGTTGATGGTCGTTTTTCAGGTAGCTGCGCATCAGTCGGTTGGCGGCCATCAGTGGGTTGGGTATCCGCTTCACGATATCCGGCTGAAGTTCCCAGCGATCAAGAACGCTCACCAGGGTCAGGCCGCGTTCGACCAGCATGAACAAGGCGTCCGTGTGGGTGTGTTGTGAGTGCTGCT
>ERZ1463034.85-NODE-85-length-30466-cov-16.468942_pt1 | contig 30466 bp, 14 predicted proteins | sample MGYA00564480_ERZ1463034 | MGnify/ENA primary metagenome ERZ1463034 (study PRJEB39244, sample SAMEA3635122) | Helicobacter pylori | study: EMG produced TPA metagenomics assembly of PRJEB11511 data set (Assembly of a 5300-year-old Helicobacter pylori...
ACGCCGATCCAAATGTGGGAGGGGCGGTGCGACGATTCGACTTGCCCCCGATAGCGGCAGATGAGTCAACCATGTGTTGCCTGAATCTCCGCTATCGGGAGCAAGCCCCTTCCCACATGGGTCATGCGGCGTTGCGGCTATCGCTGAAAATCCAACACCCGCGCTCAAACCCGCTTTACTGACCTCCATCTCCACCCACGCGCTAAATTGTTTCAAAACTTGACGCATTCGGCTCCATCCACCATATTGATAGTTAGCAAACTAACTGTATGCGAATGATCCAGTGCCCAAGACCCTCGAACAACTCCAGATGAACCTCAGCAGCAGCATGGTGGTGGGCGCCCGTAACTGGCGCAAAATCTGCCAGAACACGCTGGTGAGCTACGGTATTTCCGAAGCCTGCGCCGTGCCGTTGTTGATGATCGGCCGCCTGGGCGACGGGGTGCATCAGGTAAAAGTGGCCCAGGCGTCGGGGATGGAAAGCCCGTCGCTGGTGCGCCTGCTCGACCAACTGTGCAGCGGCGGCTATGTGTGCCGCGCCGAAGACGCCCACGACCGCCGCGCCAAGGCTTTGAGCCTCACCGCACGTGGCCGTGAGCTGGTGCAGGCGGTGGAGGCGCAACTGGTGCGTCTGCGCCGCGAGGTGCTGGCCGATATCGCGCCTGCCGACATGGAGGTTGCGCTGCGTGTGTTGCGCGCCTTTGAAGCCGCCCATCAACCTCCAGCGGTTGCGGCATCTTGAGGGGATTTTTTACCGGCATGCCGCCGGCCAAAGACTGGTTCTACGGGGTACGCACGTTCGCTGCGTCGATGATCGCGTTGTACATCGCCATGCTCATGCAAATGCCGCGTCCGTACTGGGCGATGGCCACGGTGTACATCGTCTCCAGCCCGTTTGTCGGCCCGACCAGTTCCAAGGCGTTGTACCGCGCGATCGGCACCTTCATGGGCGCGGCGGCGGCGGTGGTGTTCGTGCCGATGTTCGTGCAGTCGCCTTACCTGCTGGTGGTGGTGATTGCGTTGTGGACGGGCACCCTGCTGTTTCTCTCCATGCACCTGCGCACCGCGAATAACTACGCCTTGATGCTGGCCGGCTACACCTTGCCGCTGATCGCCTTGCCAGTGGTGGATAATCCCCTGGCGGTGTGGGACGTGGCCGAAGCGCGCACCGAGGAAATTTTTCTGGGTATCGCGGTGGCGGCGGTGGTCGGCGCGATGTTCTGGCCACGGCGCCTGATGCCGGTGTTCGATGGTTCGGTGGCCAAGTGGTTCAGCGACGCCCAGGTCTACAGCCAGCGCTTTCTGAGCCGCAACGTGGCGCCGGCAGAAGTCAGCGCCTTGCGCAGCGGCATGGTCGCCACCTTCAACACGTTGGAGTTGATGATCGGCCAGTTGCCCCACGAAGGCGCCCGGCCGCAGACGGTGCGCAACACCAAGGAATTGCGCGGGCGGATGATCCACCTGCTGCCGGTGGTGGATGCGCTCGACGATGCGCTGTACGCCATCGAGCACCGTGCGCCGGAGTTTCTCGAAACGCTCGCGCCGTTGCTGGCGGCGACGGATCAGTGGCTGCACAGCACCACCGAATCCGCGCCGTTGGAACGCTGGCGCGACCTGCGTGACCAACTTGACGCCCTGCAACCGGCAGGCGAAGCGCTGGACGACCGCCACACGCTGCTGTTCTCCAACGCCCTGTATCGCCTGGGTGAGTGGATCGACCTGTGGCAAGACTGCCGCAGCCTGCAGGCCGCGATCCAATGTGAAAGCCAGGACACCTGGCGCGCCGTGTACCGCCACTGGCGCCTGGGCCGGCTGACGCCGTTTCTCGACCGTGGCCTGATGCTCTATTCGGCGTTTTCCACCGTCACCGCGATCATCGTCGCCTCGGTGCTGTGGATTCTGCTGGGCTGGACCGACGGCGGTAGCGCCGTGATCCTGGCGGCCGTCGCCTGCAGCTTCTTTGCGTCGATGGACGACCCGGCGCCGCAGATCTACCGGTTCTTTTTCTGGACCGCCATGTCGGTGCTGTTCGCCAGCCTGTATCTGTTCCTGGTACTGCCCAACCTGCACGATTTCCCCATGCTGGTGCTGGCGTTCGCCGTGCCGTTTATCTGCATTGGCACGCTCACGGTACAGCCGCGTTTCTACTTGGGCATGCTGCTGACGCTGGTGAATACCTCGTCGTTCATCAGCATCCAGGGCGCCTATGACGCCGACTTCCTCAACTTCGCCAACGTCAACCTGGCCGGGCCCGTGGGCCTGCTGTTTGCCTTTGTGTGGACGCTGATCGCCCGGCCCTTCGGTGCCGAGTTGGCCGCCAAGCGCCTGACCCGGTTCAGTTGGCGCGACATCGTCGGCCTGACCGAACCGGCGACCCTGGCCGAACACCGGCACCTGGCCGCGCAAATGCTCGACCGCCTGATGCAGCACCTGCCGCGCCTGGCGATCATCGGCCAGGACACGGGCATCGCCCTGCGCGATTTGCGCGTGGCGCTGAACCTGCTCGACCTGCTGGCCTACTCGCCACGGATCTACGGCGTACCGCGGGTGTTGCTCGACCAAGTGGTGGAAGGCGTCGGCGCTTACTACAAGGCCTGCCTCAAGGCGGGTGAACGCTTGCCTTCGCCCAGCGGTCTGCTGCTGACCCTCGACCGCACGCGCCGCGCCCTCAACGGCCAAGGCCTGCAAGACGAAGACGACACCCGCCTGCATCTGCTGCACGCCCTGGCGGGCCTGCGCCTGGCACTGTTGCCCGGCGTGGAAATGATTGGCGGCACCGAGACAGAGGCGCCGCTGCCTGATGGAGCGCCTTTATGATCGGTGATCTGGATATCAGCGGGGTGTTCCTGCCCACGTTGCTGGTGCTGATGGGCATTGCTTACGTGTTGTTTCTGGTGGTGCATGGGTTGTTGACCCGTCTCCACTTCTATCGCCTGGTCTGGCACCGGGCATTGTTCAACGTGGGGCTCTATGCGCTGTTGCTGGGCGCGGTGGACTCACTCAGTCGATACCTGATGACATGAAAAAACCTTTTTTGACCATCGGCCGTGTCGTCCTGACGTTGTTGATCGTGAGCTTCGCGGTCGTCGTCGTATGGCGCATGGTCATGTACTACATGTATGCGCCCTGGACCCGTGACGGCCACATCCGTGCCGACATCGTGCAGATTGCCCCGGACGTGTCCGGGTTGATCCAGCGGGTCGACGTGCGCGACAACCAACTGGTGAGCAAAGGCCAGGTGCTGTTCGCCGTCGATCAGGACCGCTTCAAGCTGGCCCTGCGCCAGGCCCAGGCCGCCGTGGCCGACCGCCAGGAAACCCTGGCCCAGGCCCAGCGCGAGTACAAGCGTAACCGTGGCCTGGGCAACCTGGTGCCGAGCGAGCAACTGGAAGAAAGCCAGTCCCGCGTCGCTCGTGCCCAATCGGCCCTGGCCGAAGCGCAAGTGACGGTGGACTCGGCCCAACTCAACCTCGACCGCTCGGTGATCCGCAGCCCGGTGGACGGCTACGTCAACGACCGTGCGCCGCGCACGCAGGAGTTCGTCACCGCCGGGCACCCGGTGCTGTCGGTGGTGGACAGCAACTCCTTCCATATCGACGGCTACTTCGAAGAGACCAAGCTCGACGGCATCCACGTCGGCATGGGCGTCGATATCCGCGTGATTGGCGACAGCGCACGCCTGCACGGCCATGTGCAGAGCATCGTCGCCGGTATCGAAGACCGTGACCGCAGCAGCGGCGCCAACCTGCTGCCCAACGTCAACCCGGCGTTCAGTTGGGTGCGCCTGGCCCAGCGGATTCCGGTGCGCATTGCGTTTGACGAGGTGCCGGCGGACTTTCGCATGATCGCCGGCCGCACGGCGACGGTGTCGATCATCGGCGACAAGCCCAAGGACGGAGCCCAGCCATGAAGCAGATTGTGGCAACCGCTGCGCTGGGTTTGCTGTTGTCAGCCTGCCAGGTGGTCGGCCCGGATTACCGACTGCCGGAGAAGGCCGCGATGAACCGTGGCGACCTGCAAGGGCAACTGGCGGGCGAGGGCAACAACGTGGTGTCGGCGCCGGTGCCGGCCGACTGGTGGAAGCTGTACAAAGACCCGCGCCTGGATGAACTGGTGCGCCAGGCCATGGCCTCCAACACCGACCTGCGCGTCGCCGCCGCCAACTTGCAGCGGGCGCGTTATCAGGTGCAGGAGGCTCAATCTGTCGGCGGCTGGAGTGCCGGCGCCAAGGCCGAGGCCCAGCGCCTGCAAGAGTCCGGTGAAGCGTTTTTGCTCTCGGAAAAAGTCCCGGTGGGCAATATCGGTAGCGTGGGCATCACCACCTCGTATCAATTCGATCTGTTCGGCACCCTGCAACGCGGCATCGAAAGCGCCCAGGCCAGCGCCGATGCAACCCAGGCCGCAGCCGATATTGCGCGGATCACCCTGGTCGCCGATGTGGTGCGTTCCTATACGCAAGTCTGCGCGGCCAACGAAGAACTGGCGATCGCCAACCAATCCCTCGACCTGCAAGCCCAGAGCACGACGTTGACCCAGCGCCTGCGCGACGCTGGGCGCGGCGATGAAACCCAGGTCACCCGCTCGCAAACCCAGTACAAATCCTTGCGCGCCGATATGCCGCGCTATGCAGCTGCGCGCCAGGCCGGGCTGTTCCGCCTGTCGATGCTGCTGGCCAAGCCGGTGGATCAACTGCCGGCGGGCACCGGCACGTGCGCCGAACTCCCGCACATCGCCCAACTGCTGCCGGTGGGCGATGGCGCGACGCTGCTTAAACGTCGCCCCGATGTGCGCCAGGCGGAACGCCAACTGGCCGCCGCCACCGCACGTATCGGCGTGGCCACGGGCGCGCTGTATCCGGACATCAGCATCGGCGCCAGCATTGGCACGGTCGGGCTGCTCGACAACCTCGGCACGCCCGCCACCAACCGCTGGGGGTTTGGCCCGATGATCAGTTGGACCGTACCGACCAATGGCGCCCGTGCGCGCATCCACGAGTCCGAAGCGGCGACCCAGGGCGCCCTGGCGCACTTCGACGGGGTGGTGCTCAACGCCATCCGCGAAACCCAGACCGGCCTGGCGCAGTACACCGCGCAGTTACAGCGTCGCGATGCGCTGGCCGAAGCCGACGCGTCGGCCAAGGAAGCCGCCGACCAGACCCACCGCTTCTTCCAGGCCGGCCGCGCGTCGTTCCTGGCCGACCTGCAAGCCACGCGCACCTACACCGATGTGCGTGGGCAACTGGCGGCGGCCAACACGCAGGTTGCCATGAGCCAGATCGATCTGTTCCTGGCCCTGGGCGGCGGTTGGGAAAGCGGACGAACGCAAGCCTCACAGCCCGGCAAACCCTGAGCAGGTAGCTATGCTTTGTCAGGCGGGCCGCCATGCTTTTTGACTGGCAGAGAGCCCGCCTGACACAGCTCGCGTTTGCTCATGGGGATTCCAATAATGAAAAACCCTTATGCTCCCGCTTTCTGGTGCGTGTGCTTCGCACTGGTGTTGTTATCGGCGGCTTACTTCTACGGCGTCATGCTCGCTCACCGAATCGACACGGCCATGGTGTTTCTCGACAGCGCCTGCCTGGTGATCGGCACCTTGTCCATCGGCGTCGTGGCCTGGGCGTCCTACCAAAATCTACGGGTGAAGAAAAAGCTCCTCGAACAAGGCAAGACCCGCGTTGCGATCTGGGACACCAAGGTCGCCCTGCGCCGGGTCGAAACCGTGTTCGACCGCTATTTCTGGGGCAGCTATTGGCAGCCCGGGCGTACCTTCCAGGAAGTCATGGGCGACCTGACCGGCACGCCCCTGGAAAAAAGTCTCGAAACCCTGAAAAAACAATGCGTGCTGCTCGATCGACAAATTGCCGAGGGTAGGCATTGGCTGAATAACGCGCGGGAATTGTCCGATGTCGCCACGCAGATGGCCCGAGAGCGCTACCAATTGGACTTCTGTGATCCCAAGGTCGATACCCCCGGCAATGCCGTAATACACCGTGAATTCGAGGTGTTGGTGTACACCTGGACCGCCCGTTTGAAGAGTTTCGACCACCAGTTGGACGAGATCGAAATGGAATACTCCTGAACTTGTGTAGAACTGATCCCTCTGAAAGTCTGGGCCGTTCGCGGCCCCCAGTGCTAATCTTCCCCCCGTTTTTCGGCGGGCTTGAGCCAACCTCACTTGGGGTTCAAGGAAGACAGCCCACTTCTCACAGGATTTGATCAGGTCACTTCATGAATAAGCCAGCAGTCGTTCTTTTGGGTTTCGTTGTCGCCGTTGGCGTCGTCAGTGCAGGCGGCGCCTGGTTTACCGGTAAACAACTGGAACCGGTGCTGCAAACCGCGATCCAGAACGCCAACAAGGAACTCAAGACCTCCATGGCCGGTGTCGACGGCACGCTGGCCCTTGAGCTGGTGTCCCTGGACCGTGGCGTGTTCAGCAGCACCGCCCATTACCGCCTGAAAGCACAAGGCGCGGTCTTCGGCGAAGACAACCCGAACCCTGAATTGCTGTTCGTCGACCATATCGAACACGGCCCGCTGCCGGTCTCGCGCCTGGTCACGCTGAAATGGCTGCCAGTCATGGCCACCAGTCACTATGAGCTGGAAAAGAACCCCACCACCGAGAAGTGGTTTGCCGCCGCCAAAGACGTATCGCCGCTCAAAGGCGTGGCCAACATCGGCTACAGCCGCTCGGTCAACGGCAACGTCGAACTGCTGCCGCTGGAGTTCAAGGACGATAAGTCTTCCGTGAGTTTCTCTGGCGCCAACCTGAACTTCGACAGCAGCGCCGAAGGCAAGAAGGTCAAGGCCGACGGCTACATGAACAGCCTCAAGGTCGCCGTAGTCGACGCCAATGGCTCGCCGTTCGAAGCCGAACTGGCCGGGCTGACCGTGGCCAGCAACTTGGAGAAATCCACGTTCGGCTTCTACACCGGGCAGAACACCGTGGAACTGACCGACACCAAGCTCACCATGGGCCCGCAGAAGGCCGTGCTGACCCTCAAGGGCTTCGAGCAGAAAGACACCAGCGAAACCAAGGACAACAACCTGGCCGGCCGCGTCGACTACAAGATCGACGAGATCGGTTACCAGGGCAAACCCGTGGGTTCAGCCGCCATGGCGCTGAGCATGAAAAACGTCGACGTGCCGTCGATGCTGGTGCTGACCAAGCTCTATCAGGACAAAATGGCGCCGGTGCAGGCTGCTGCCGCCGCCGGTGAGCCGGCGCCTGAGCTGCAACTGAGCGAGGCCGAGCAGGCTTTGGCCGATACCAACGTCAACCAATTGCTGAGCGCCAAGCCGCAAGTGGCGGTGGAAAACCTGTCGCTGAAAACCACCCGTGGCGAAAGCAAATTCAACCTGATCGTGGACCTGGCCAAGCCGAGCAGCATGGAACTGCCGCCGATGGAGCTGGGCAAGCAGATCATCGCGTTGCTCGATGCCAACCTGAGCCTGTCTAAGCCTATGATCGCTGACGTTGCCGCCCTGCAGGCGCAGCTCGCCGGTGTGACCGCACCTGAAGCGATCGAGCAGCAATCCCAGATGGCCAGCGAGATGGTCAGCGGCATGGCCGTCGGCACGCAACTGGCGACCCTGGTCGGCAGCGACGTGGTGTCCAAGCTGCACTACGCCAACAACGAAGTGACGTTCAACGGCCAGAAGATGACGGTTGAACAATTCCTCACCTTCGTGATGTCCAAAGTCGGTGCGATGAGCGGCGCGCAGTAAAAAATTCTGCACCACTCAGGAAAAAATAACGGGGGCGGGGTTGCGGGTGATACGGGTCAAATAGTCGCCATCGCGATTGGCTGATACCCCGCTATCCCCGGCAAGTCCGCCCCCGTATTCATTTTTTAGTGTGTCGGGCAATTCTGAACAATTGTTATGAGTTGGCCTTTTTCTCACTTTCTTAAGGGATAGTTCCTACAGGAAAGCTAGGCCGGGTCCCGAGACGCCGGCACCCTGCAGCAAATTGCTCAGGACCACCTATCGTTACAGCTTTCCGTGTGTAAGGAAGCTCACGATATGTTGCCAAACCCACCACTCAGTGCATCAGGCCGGTTGCGACTGCTCGTCGGGGTCGCCTTGTGCAGCCAGTTGCTGATGCCCACCTTTGCCGTGGCCGACCCGGCCTATGACGCCCTGATCATCCAGGCGCGCAACGGCAACTTCACCCCCGCGCTGACCCAACTGCGCCAGCTGTCTGCCGAACGCCAGGCGCCTGGCCAGGTCAGCGACCATCTGGTGATCGCCGGGTGGGCCGGCCAGGACGCCGAAGTGCTGAAGGTGTATGAGGCCCAGGGCAAGAATCGCAACCTGAGCACCCAGGCGCTCGCCACGGTGGCGCGCACCTATCGCAACCAACAGCAGTGGGCCAAGGCCGAGGCGGTGTATCGCCAGGCGTTGCTGCGTGAACCGAATAATGTCGACCTGCAACTCGGCCTGGCGTTGACCCAGGCCGACGGCGGCCAAGCCAGCGAGGCGGTGCAGCGCACCCGCGCATTGGTCGCGGCCAAACCCGACGAACCCAACCGGCGCATGGCCCTGGGCTACGCGTTGACCCGCGCCGGCTTGAACTACGACGCTTTGTTCGAGTTCGACCAAGCGTTTATCCGCGCTGGCGACAAGCCTGAAGTGGCCCGCGAATACATCGTCGCCCTGCAAAAGGCCCGCCTGCCAGAGCCGGCCTTGCGCCTGGCGGCCCAGCGCCCGGGCCTGCTCGACCCGGTCACCCAGCGCCGCCTCGAAGGCGACCTGGCCGCCGAGCGGGTACGCATGGCCGAGTTCGCCACGCGCACCGAGAAAGAACGCTACGTGATCGCCGACCGTGCCCTGCAGGACTACGACACACTGCTCGCCCGCTGGACCCCCGATGCCAGCGCCCATGACGACGTGGTGCGCTGGCGCATCGACCGCCTGGGCGCGCTCAAGGCTCGGGCGCGCACCGCCGAGGTGATTCGCGAGTACGAAACCCTCACGGCCGAAGGCGTGCAACTGCCAACCTATGCGGTGCGCTGGGTGGCAGCGTCTTACCTCGACCAGCGCCAGCCGGAAAAGGCCGAGCCGCTCTATCGTCAGGCGCTGAGCGCCACCGACGCCGAGCCCGATGACCGGGTCGAAGACAGCACGGCCTTGTTCTACGCCCTGCAGGAAAGCGACAAAGGTGTCGACGCCCGCGAGGTCGCCAATACCCTCGCCAACAACCAGAAACCTCGGGTCGAACTCAAAGGCTTGCCCATCGGCAACCCCAACGACGCGTGGATGGATGCTCAACAACTGTCGGCCCAGTCCGGCGTGTACGGCGGCGATCTGCCGGGCAGCGAAGCCGGCCTGGATGCGCTGGTAGCACGGGCGCCGGGCAACGTCGGCCTGCACCTGGCCCAGGCTGACATGTACCGCGCCCGCGACCTGCCACGGCGCGCCGAAGCGATCCTCAAGGAAACCGAAGCCCAGGTGCCGCGTGACATCGGCCTGGAAGTGTCCCAGGCCTACACCGCCATGGATCTGCAGGAGTGGCGCCAACTCGACGTGCTCGCCGACGACGTCATCGCCCGCAACCCCGACAGCCGCCAGGTGCAGCGCCTCCAGCGTCTGCGCAACGTCCACGACATGGCCGAGGTGCGCGTCGAGGCCTACACCGGCAAAAGCTATGGCGGCGGTAATAACGGTGACGTGGGGGCTGTCACCGGCAGCCGTGACTGGGGCATTGAAAGCGTGATCTACACGCCGCCCATCGATGAAGACTGGCGCCTGTTCGCCGGCGCCGGCTACGCCACCGCCGACTTTTCCGAAGGCACCGGCCAGCACCGTTGGCAGCGCGTGGGCGTGGAGCGGCGGACCCGCGACATGACCCTGGAAGCCGAGGTGTCCAACCACTCCTACGGCTTTGGCTCCAAACAAGGCGCGCGCGTGTCGATCGCCCGCGACATCAACGATAACTGGCAATACGGAGGCAGCCTCGATTACCTCTCGGCTACCACACCGTTACGTGCGCTGAATGCCGACATCACGGCCAACGGCGGCAGCGGCTTCATCCGCTGGCGCGCCAATGAAAGCCGTGAGTGGAAGCTGTCCCTCAGCCCGTCGCACTTCAGCGATGGCAACGACCGCGTCGAAACCTTGCTCACCGGCCGCGAGGGCATCTATAGCTCGCCGGGCGTGCAAGTGGACCTGGGCCTGGAAGTCAGCGCCAGCCGCAACAGCAAGGCCGACACGGTGTACTTCAATCCGAAGTCGGACTTCAGCGTGTTGCCCACCGTCACCGTCAACCATGTGCTCTATCACCGCTACGAGACCCAGTGGAGTCAGCAGTTCCAAGTCGGTGCGGGTACGTATAGCCAGAAGGATTATTCCACCGGCGGGGTCGGCTTGATCGGTTACGGCCAACGCGTTCGCTGGAACGACGTTCTGGAAGCCGGCGCCAACCTGAGCCTGATCAGCCGACCCTATGACGGTGTTCGCGAACGCGATCTGCGTCTGCTCGTCGACCTCACTTACCGCTTCTAGAAGAGCCTGACCATGACTGTCCTCAGCCGTTGCTTGCTGGTCCTGGGTGTATTGCTGGCCAGTGCCTGCGCCCAGCAGCCCGCCCCCTTCACTCCACCCGCCGAGCGGCCGACCTCGGCCAACGAAGCGCCGTGGCCGAAAAACCATTTCCTGGGCATTGCCTACCACGATGTCGAGGATCGCGACCCCGACCAGACGGTAGTGGCAGTGCGTACCGAACGTTTGATCGAGCAGTTGGCCTGGCTGCGGGAGAACGGTTACCAGGCGGTCAGTGTTGACCAGATCCTCGCCGCCCGCCGTGGCGGTCCGGCGCTGCCGCCCAAAGCCGTGATGCTCAGTTTCGATGACGGCTATTCGAGCTTCTATACCCGCGTGATGCCGATACTGCGGGCCTACCACTGGCCGGCCCTGCTCGCGCCGGTCGGCGCCTGGATAGATACGCCGTTGAACCAACCGGTGGACTTCGCCGGCTCACCGCGCCCGCGAGGTGAGTTCCTGACCTGGGAGCAGATCCGCGAAGTGTCCCGCTCCGGCCTGGTGGAAATCGCTGCCCACACCGATGCCAGTCACAAAGGGATCCTGGCCAACCCCCAGGGCAACCTCGAACCGGCTGCGACCTCCCTGCGCTTCGATCCGGCCACGGGCCGCTATGAAACCCAGGCGCAGTTCGAGGCGCGGATGCGCGCGGACGTCGTGGCGATCTCCAACAAGATCCGCAGCGTCACCGGCAAGGCGCCACGGGTGTGGGTATGGCCCTATGGCGCGGCCAAGGGCACCTCGCTGGCGATCGTCGGCGAGCAGGGCTATGAAATGGCCCTGACCCTGGAAGATGGCCTCGATAGCTCGGCTAACCTGATGAACAGCCCGCGCTTCCTGGTGGCGTCCGACCCGGACGGCGAACATTTCGCCAACAGCATCGTCGCGGTGCAAACCCGGGCACCGCTGCGGGTGCTGCATGTGGACCTGGACAACGTCTACGACCCGGACCCGGCCCAACAAGCGCGCAACCTCGACCAATTGGTGCAGCGCGTGGTGGACATGGGCGCGGGCACCGTGTTCCTGCAAGCCTTCGCCGACCCCAAGGGTGACGGCCTGGTGCATCAACTGTACTTCCCCAACCGCCACTTGCCGGTGCGTGCCGACCTGTTCAACCGTGTCGCCTGGCAGTTGCACACCCGTGCCCATGCCAGCGTGTATGCCTGGATGCCGGTGCTCAGTTTTGCCCTCGACCCCAAGCTGCCCCGCGTGACCCGCTGGGACCCGGAGACCGGCAAGGTCGGCCTCGACCCGGATCAATACCAGCGCCTGTCGCCGTTCGACCCGCAGGTGCGCAAGATCATTGGCGAGATCTATGAGGACCTGGCCCGCAACAATGCCATCGACGGCGTGCTGTACCACGACGATGCGTTGCTGTCCGACTTCGAAGACGCCAGCCCCGCCGCGCTCAAGGTCTATGCCGCCAACGGCTTGCCCGCCAGCATTGCGGCCCTGCGCGCCGACCCGGCGGTGATGCAGCGTTGGACACGCTTCAAGAGTCGTTACCTGATCGATTTCACCCAGGAGTTGACTGCCAAGGTCCGCGCCATCGGTGGTCCGCAGGTGCAGACCGCGCGCAACATCTTCGCCGAGCCGATGCTCAATCCGCAGAGCGAAGCGTGGTTTGCGCAGAACCTCGACGACTTCCTCCAGACCTATGACTGGACCGCGCCGATGGCCATGCCGCTGATGGAAGGCGAGACCCTCAAAAATTCCAACGCCTGGCTGGAAAAACTGGTCGCCACGGTCAAGGCGCGCCCCGGCGCACTGGACCGTACCGTATTCGAACTGCAAGCCAAAGACTGGCGCACCAAGGCCGCGCCGGACCTGAGCGGTGCGCAATTGGCTGAGTGGATGGGTGTACTCAAACGCCAGGGGGTCACGAGTTTTGGCTACTACCCGGACAACTTCCTGGAAAACTCCCCGGACCTGAAGACAGTGCGTCCGGCCCTTTCCAACCAATGGAACCCTTGACCATGTTCGATAGAATCCTGGCTTTATTCGTACTGGCGCTGGTGTTGGGCGTGCCTCTGGGGCTGATCTTCCTGATCACCGGGCAATTCCTGATGGACTTCGTGTTCTTTTACCCGCTGTTCATGTCGGCGCTGTGGATCGCCGGCGGCTTGTACTTCTGGCTGCACTGGGAACGCCACTGGCCTTGGGAAGAAGACACGCCGGCACCGACCCTGGCCGGCAACCCGCTGATCTCGATCATCATCCCTTGCTACAACGAAGGCGATAACGCCGCCGAAACCATTCATGCGGCGCTGGGCCAGTCGTACCCGAACATTGAAGTGATCGCTGTCAACGACGGCTCCAAGGACAACACGGCGGCGGTGCTCGACGCCTTGGCCCTGGAGCATCCACGCCTGCGGGTGCTGCACCTGGCGCAGAACCAGGGCAAGGCCGTGGCCTTGCGCATGGGCGCCGTGGCGGCGCGCAGTGAGTACCTGGTGTGCATCGACGGCGACGCGTTGCTCGACAAAAACGCGGCGGCCTACCTGGTTGCGCCGATGCTCGACAACCCGCGCCTGGGCGCCGTGACCGGCAACCCACGCATCCGCACGCGCTCGACCTTGATCGGCCGCGTGCAGGTGGGCGAGTTCTCCTCGATCATCGGCTTGATCAAGCGCACCCAGCGCGTATTCGGGCGGATCTTCACGGTGTCCGGTGTGGTGGTGGCGTTCCGTAAAAAGGCGCTCGACCGCATCGACTACTGGAGCACCAACATGATCACCGAAGACATCGATGTCAGTTGGAAGCTGCAACTCGATCACTGGAGCATCTTCTACGAGCCACGTGCCCTGTGCTGGATTCTCATGCCCGAAACCGTCGGAGGCCTGTGGAAACAGCGCCTGCGCTGGGCCCAGGGTGGCGCCGAAGTGCTGTTCAAGAACATCCGTGGCATCTGGCAATGGCGGCATCGCTACCTGTGGCCGCTGCTGTTCGAATACTGCCTGTCCACCGGCTGGGCCTTCACCTTCCTGTTGTCGGTGATCTTCTGGGGGCTGGGCAAATTCATGGTCTTGCCCCAAGCGATTGCGGTGGACTCCCTGGTGCCGCCGGCGTTTACCGGGCTGGTGCTGGCGATGGTGTGCCTGGTGCAGTTTGCCGTGAGCATCCTGATCGACCGGCGCTACGAAAAGGACCTGTGGAAAACCCTGTTCTGGACCGTGTGGTACCCGATGGTGTTCTGGCTGGTCAGCTTGTTCACCACGCTGGTCAGTTTTCCCAAGGTGTTGTTCAAACAGCATCAGAAGCGCGCGCGCTGGGTCAGCCCGGATCGCGGTATCAAACCTGCCAATGAGGACGTGTGATCATGAAACTGGTCCGAACTCGTCAACACCCGGTGATGTGGGGCATCGATGTGCTCTTGACCCTGCTGGCCTGGGGCGGGCTGATTTGGCTGATGATGCGCGGCATTGCGTCGATGCTTGACAGCCATGGCGGCCCACGCCTGGAAGCGCCGATTTTCGCGGCGCTCAACACCCTGCAAATCTACCTGTGGATCGCCCTGTTCAACGCGGTGATCCTGATCAGTTGGGCGCGTTACCAGCAACGCAAGGGGCGCAAGTTCGCCCAGCGCCGTGCCGAGGCCAATGTGCTCAGTGACAAGCACCTTAGTGAAAGTTTTAAGCTGGAGGAGGGAGCCCTGGAGCAACTGCGCAGGCCGGGTGTGCTGGTCATCCACAACGATGAGCATGGCGGCGTCGAGGACGTGAAGTCGCATGTCTCGCGCGACGTGGAACGCCCGCCGCTGACCCTGGTGCCCGGCCAGGAAAAAGGCAAGGACATCGGCTGAAGGCCAAACCAAGCCGCCCTTTGTGGTCGCTGTGGAGCCCCGGCGAGGCTCTACAGCGCCTCCACCGGTTCTGCCGCATCAGGCTTGCCGCTCGTCCCCAATCGGCTTTCCCTGCAATGTCGATAAATGAGCTCTAGTTCACAAAATTCTTGCGAACTTTTCCGTCTTTCCCGGTACTAACCTAACTCGGCAATAACTTGATGGCCAAGTAGTGGCAATTAATAAGGTATTCGCTGAATCAACATCAAAATAGTTGCCGTTTGTCGGAACAATACTTCCGATGAAGAACCTTTCGTCTTTTTTGATTATTTTTATTGTTATTAATCAGTGTATTGCATAACTAACTAGAACTGACGTGCAACTAATCCATTTTCTTGGGTCAGCCGAAGTTCGATGTTAATTTGCCGCGCCTTGATTTTCGACGGATCGAACATGTCTTTGTTATTGCCACGGACTCGGTATCTTCTGTGTACTTTGTTGCTCGCCGGGTTAAGCCTGAACAGCGCCACGGCCGCCCCCACGCCGGGCGATCAGGACCTGATCCGCGACCGCCAGAACCGCCTGCTCGACGAGCAGCGCCGGCGCCTCGACGAGCTCAAGGACCTGCCCGGCAAAGAAGCCAAGCCCCAGGCCCCGGCCACGCCCGCCGACAGCCGTTGCTTCCCGATCCGGGACATCACGCTCAAAGGCGCCGACAGCCTGCCCGCCGCCGACCGCCAACGCCTGCTCAAACCCTATGTCGGCCAGTGCCTGGGCGTGTCGCAGCTCAATGAACTGCTCAAGGTCATCACCGATTACTACATCGACAAAGGCCGGGTCACCAGCCGCGCCTACTTGCCGCAGCAAGACCTTTCCAGCGGCCACCTCCAGGTGCTGGTGGTCGAAGGCAAACTCGAAGGACTCAAAGGCGCCCAAGGCAGCAGCGTGACCGATCGCGAACTGGCCATGGCCTTTCCCGGCAAGGTCGGCGCGGCGCTCAACCTGCGCGAAGTCGAGCAACTGGTGGACCAGCTCAGCCGTTTGCCCTCCAAGCAGGCGCAAATGGAACTGACCCCCGGCACCCAGGTAGGCGGCAGTGACGTCGTGGTCAAGAACACCCCGCAAAAGCCCTGGCGCGCCAGCCTGTCGCGCAACAACGACGGGCAGAAAAGCACCGGCGAACAGCAATGGGGCGCCGGCCTGGAGTGGGACAGCCCGCTCGGCCTGGCCGACCAACTGGTGCTGCGCGGCGGCCACGATGCCGTCAGCGACCACCAGAAAACCTCGAAAAACAGCATGCTCTACTACAACGTGCCGTGGGGCTGGTGGAACTTCAGTTACACCTACAGCGAGAGCGATTACCGCACCCTGGCCGACCTCAATGGCTATAAGCTCAAGCAGTACGGCGACAGCCAGAACCACCAACTGCGCGCCGAGCGCGTGATCCATCGCGACGACGTGAGCAAGACCTCGGTCAACGTCGGCCTCGCCCATTTGCGCACCAACAACTACCTGCTCGATGCGCGCCTGGGCCCCAGCAGTAACCGCCTCAGCGAATTGCAGGTGGGTATCAACCACGGGCGGCGTATCGGCAGCGGGTTCGTCAACTTCGACCTGGGCATGCAGAACGGTATTGGCGCCTTCGATGCGCAAAGCAACAACCAGGAACGCGATCGCGAGGGCAACCTCACGTCCACACCGAACTACCGCAAATACACCGCCACCGTCAGCTACCTGCAGCCGTTCACGCTGTGGGGCGAGTCCTTCAGTTTTTCCAGCCTGGCTACCGGCCAACGCAGTGAAGACGTGCTGTTCAGCCCGCAGCGCATCAGCCTCGGCGGCTCGGCCTCGGTGCGCGGCTTCAAAGACCAGCAACTGAGCGGCGACAGCGGCGGCTACTGGCGCAACGACGTGCGCTGGGCGCGCCCGGTGACGCTCGATTGGCTGCGCCCGGCCTTTGCCGAATACGGCGCCAGCGTCGGCTACGACCAAGGTGTGATCAGCCACGGTCGCTACAACGACGACGTACACGGTCGGGTCTCGAGCAACTCCCTGGAGCTGTTCGCCCGGGGCAAACACGTCAGCACCAGCGTGACGTTTGCCCATTCTTTGGAACGCCCGGCAGTGATGAGCGAGCGCGAAGCGCCGATCTACTTCCGTATGGATTTCTTCCTGTAATTCAACGCCCCGTTACATCGAGAATTTGAAAATGGATGTTCGCCAATTTGCCTTTCTGGCCCGCCAACCTTCTGCCGCACTGAAGCCGCGCGACGCGTTCTTCGGCCTGCCCAAGCGCGGGCTGGCGTTGATCCTCGCCAACGCGCTGTTCTGGCAGCCACTGCTGGCCCAGGCCGAGGGCATCGTGGTCAGCGCGCCCGGCACCACCGTCGGCGCCGCGGGCAATGGCGTGCCGGTGGTGAACATCGCCACACCGAACGGCAGTGGCCTGTCGCACAACCAGTTCAAGGACTACAACGTCGGCCCCAACGGCGTGATCCTCAACAACGCCAGCGGCCCGCTGCAAAACACCCAGTTGGGCGGGATCATCGTCGGCAACCCCAACCTCAAGGGCGGCGCGGCCAGCGTCATCCTCAACGAAGTCAACGGCGGCAGCCCCAGCCAGTTGCGCGGCTACACCGAAGTGGCGGGGCAGTCGGCCAAGGTCATCGTCGCCAACCCCTACGGCATCAGTTGCAACGGCTGCGGCTTCATCAACACCCCCAACGCCACCCTGACCACCGGCAAACCCGTCATCGACACCGTCGGCCGCCTGGACCACTACCAGGTCGACGGCGGTGCCGTGACCATTGACGGCCAGGGCTTGAACGCGAGCAACGTCGACCGCTTCGAAATCATCACCCGCTCGGCCAAGATCAATGCGCAGATCAATGCGCGCGAGTTGACCGTGATCGCCGGGCGCAATGACGTCGACGCGCAAAGCCTGAAAACCACCGCGCGCGCCGACGATGGCAGCGCCAAGCCGGAACTGGCAATCGACTCCAGCGCCTTGGGCGGCATGTACGCCGGCGCGATCAAACTGGTCGGCACCGAAGCCGGGGTGGGCGTGAAGCTCGACGGTACGTTGGCGGCCAGTGGTGGGGATATTCAGCTTGATGCCAATGGCCATTTGAGCATGGCGCAGGCCGCCTCCAGCGGCGCGGTAGACATCAAGGCGGCGAGCCTAGACGCCGGCGGGCCGGTGTACGCCGGTACCACGCTCAAGGTACAAACCAAAGGCGAGCTGAACAACCGCAAGACCCTCGCCGCGCGCGACAGCATCACCCTGACCAGTAACGGCCAGTTGACCAACAACGGCATCATCGAAGCCGGCGTCAACGCCGACAACACCCGCAATACCAATGGCGACGTCAAGCTCGACGCCCAGCACATCACCAACACCGGCACGGTGGTTGCCAACCGCACGCTCACCGCCACCGCCACGCAAACCCTGAACAACCGCGGCGGTACCTTGAGTGCCCGACAGGCGCTGAACGTCACTGCCGACAGCGTCGACAACCAGAACAAAGGTCGCCTGCTCAGCGATAACACCCTGACCGTCAACAGCGTCCAGCTCAACAACAGCCATGGCGGCGTGATCTCCAGCGACGGTGCGCAAACCCTGATCGTCAGCGGCTTGCTGGACAACAGCCAGGGCGGCTCCATCGACAGCACTGGCGCGATTGAGCTGCGCGGCCAAACCCTGGACAACGGCACCGGCAGCCTGACCAGCGGCGGCGCGATCACCCTCGACCTGATCGGTGATCTGATCAACCGCAACGGCAAGCTGGCGAGTGGCGGGCCGCTGCTGGTCCAGCGTACCGGCCACCTCGATAACCAGGGCGGCAAACTCGCCAGCCAGGGTCTGCTGACCCTGTTCGCCAACAGTATCGACAACCAGAACAGCGGTACGCTGGCGGCCAACGCTGGCGTGAAACTCACTACCAGCGGCCTGGTGCAGAACGGCACCAACGGTTTGATCCACAGCGAAAAAGCCGGCCTTGACTTGACGCTCGGCAGCCTCGACAACACGGGTGGGCGGCTCGCGGCCAAGGCCGGTGATGTGCTGATCGACGCCAGCCAGTTCAACAACGGCAACGGCGCCGTGTTCGCCGCCAATCGCGTGTCCCTGCGTGGCGGCAATGTCGACAACGCCGGGCAGATCGCCGGGCAAACCGTCGACGTCAGGCTGCGTGGCTCGCTCACTAACCGTGGCTTGATAGAAAGCGCCACGACCCTCGACATCGGCACCGCCAGCCTGACCAACAGTGGCCAGATGCGGGCACTCGGCCCCGGCGGAAAAACCCGTTACGCCATCGATGGCCTGCTGAACAACAGCGGCAGCCTGGAAACCGCCAACACCGAGCTGAGCCTCGCCGCCGGCACGTTCCAGAATACTGGCGGCAGTGTGCTGCATGTGGGCATGGGCGCGCTCGACCTCAGCGGCATCAGCCTCGATGACGTCGGTGGCAGCCTGGTGACCCACGGCGACCTGACGCTCAACAAAGCCAGCTGGACCAACAGCACGGTAATTCAGGCAGGGCGCTTGACGGTCAACGTCGACAACCTGCAGCAGACCGCCAGCGGCAAATTGCTCGGCAGCAGCAGCCTGATCGGCCGCGGCCAGGACTGGACCACCGCTGGCGCCATCGCCAGTAACGGCGGTCTCGACCTGACGTTCGGCGGGGCCCTCAACAACAGCGGTCGCGTCACTGCCGCCACCGACCTCAGCCTGCGCGCTGCCGCCGTCAACAACCTCGGCACCCTCGGCAGCGGCCGGGCAATGACCGTCACCGCCGCCAGCCTGCTCAACGACCACGGTCTGATCTTCAGCGGTGGCGACATGGGCCTGCGCGTTGACCGCCTGAAAAACCTCGGCGCCGACATTTACGCCATGGGCAACCTGCGCGTGGACCGCGACGGCCAGGGCGGGTTGGCCAGCAGCATTATCAACAGCTCATCCTCGATCCAGACCGACGCCGGCCTGATCCTCGCGGCGAGCACGATCCAGAATATCCGCACGATGCTGACCAGCGAATCGGGTATCTACAGCGCGTCCATCACGCCCACGGCCTGCATCTTCAACGTCACCGGCGGCGACTGCGACGGCGGCAAGGAAAACCGTCCGTACCTGATTGCCCAGCGTGAGCACTTGATTGTCACGCAAGCCAGCGCGGCCTCGAGCATCACCTCCGGCGCCAACATGTTGCTCACTGGTGGAGCGTTGCTCAACAGCAGCAGTAGCATCGCAGCGGGCGGCAATCTGACCGCCACCGTCAACCAACTGACCAACGTGGGCCTGGTGACCCACGACACCCTCAGCGAACGCATCTTCGCCTCCGAGCGCAGTCGCCACCCGGAAATCTGGGCCGGGCCGGCCGCTGCCTTTAGCCAGCGCTATTCGATCGGCGGCGCGAATTACGATCCGCAGAACATGAGCGGCGTCGAAGCTGCCATGGCTGCTTTTATCGGCACCATGGAACGCGAATGGGGCGACCTCAAGACGACTGAGCTGGCACCCTCGGACCAGCGCTATGGCGCCGTGATCCAGGCCGGTGGTGCGGTCGATGTGAGGGCCCAGGCCGGTATCGACAACAGCGTTGTACGCGGCGGTTACACCTACGTGGGCAGCGGTGTCAAAGCCAACACCCGCGCACCGGGTTACTCCACCCTGATCAGCCTCAACTCGCAATTGCCGCCGGATGTTGCCCAGCAACAGATCAACCCGCTGGGCCTGCCCGGCTTTGGTTTGCCCACCGGGCAGAACGGCTTGTTCCACCTCAACGATGGCAACGGCGTCAACGGCCTGCCCACCAGCCAGTTCACGGCGAGCCCGCATAAGTACCTGATCGAAACCAACCCGGCGCTGACCGACATGCGTCAGTTCCTGGGTTCGGATTACCTGCTGACCAAGCTCGGCTACGACCCCGACACCGCGCAAAAGCGCCTGGGCGACGGCTTCTACGAACAACGCCTGATCCAGCAAGCCGTCCTTGCCCGCACCGGCCAGCGCTTCATCGACGGCCAGACCAGCGACGCCGACTTGTTCAAGCACTTGATGGACAACGCCATCGGCAGCAAAACCGCGCTCAACCTGTCGGTAGGCGTCAGCCTCACCGCCGAACAGGTCGCCGCCCTGACCCACGACATCGTCTGGCTGGAAAACGCTACCGTCGCCGGCCAGCCAGTACTGGTGCCCGTGCTGTACCTGGCCCAGGCCAACAACCGCCTGGCCCCCAACGGCGCATTGATTTCCGGCAGCGACCTCAGCCTGATGGCCGGCACCGACCTCAACAACGTCGGCACCTTGCGCGCCACCAGCAGCCTGCTCGCCAGTGCTGGCGGCAACCTGACCAACAGCGGCCTGATGGAAGCCGGCGGGCGCCTCGACCTGCTCAGCGGTAATAACCTGAGCAACCGCGCCGGTGGCGTGATCGTCGGTCGCGATGTCAACCTCGCCGCCGGTGCCGAGCTGCTCAACCAGCGCACCGTCACCACCCACGAAAGCGCCAGCAACTACCGCACCGAACGCAGCGACTTCGTCGACAACGCCGCCCGCATCGAATCGGCCAACGCCCTCACCCTGCAAGCCGGCGGCAACATCAACAACGTAGGCGGCGTGCTCAAAAGCGGCGCCGACACCACCGCCCAGGCCAAAGGCGACGTCAACATCACCGCCTCGCAAACCCTGAGCAGCGGCAACATCGGCAGCCGTTCGAACTTCACCACCATCGCCCAGCAAGGCTCCGTGGTCGAAGCCGGCCGCGACCTGCATGTGGTCGCCGGGCGCGACATCAGCGCCGTGGCCAGCCAGGTCGAAGCCAAGCGCGACATCAACCTGATTGCCACCCGCGACCTCAACGCCATCGCGGCAGCCAACGAGCAGCATTCGACGTACAACTCGAAAAAAATCAAAAGCATCGAAGACCACGTGCAGCAAGTGTCCAGCGTGATCAAGGCCGGCGGCGACGCCACCCTGAGCGCCGGGCAGAACCTGCAACTGGTGGCCAGCCAAGTCAATGCCGGCAACGAGGCGTACCTGGTATCCGGCAAAAACCTCAGCCTGCGCAGCGCCGAAGACCAGGACTACAGCTTCTACAGCAAGACCAAGAAAACCTCCCAGGGCAAAAAATTCCGCCTGGATGAAACCGATGTAGTGAACAACGTTGGCAGCCTGGTCAGTGCGGGGACGAACAGCACCGTCGTCGCCGGTGCAGACCTGCTGCTGGCCGGCAGTGCCGTCACCGCCGAAAAAGGCGCCACCCAACTGGTCGCCGGCCAAGACGTGAATATCCTCGCCGTCAGCAATGCCGACAGCGCCCGTCACGAACGCAAGGAAAGCAAAAGCAGCTGGGGCGGCCTGAAGTCGAGCAAGGTCCAGGACAACGTCGACGAAAAACGCACCACCGCCATGGGCAGCATGGTCTCCGGCGAAACGGTCACCGTCGCGGCCAAACGCGATGCCACCGTCACCGGCTCGTCCCTGGCCAGCACCGGCGACCTCGCCGTCCAGGCCGGCCGCGACCTGACCATCGACGCGGCGCAGAACACCTTCGCCCGCACCGACATGCACAAGGAAAAAAATCGCGACCTGACCGGCGTGTTGACCGGCAACAAGCTCGGTCTGGATGACATGACCGGCAACCAGAAGCTGTACATCAACAGCTCGAAGCACAACGGCACGGCCAATGAGATGACCTTGACCGGCAGCACTATTGGTTCGAGTGCGGGGAATGTGTCGTTGACGGCGGGGCGTGAGTTGAAGGTGGTTGCCAGTGATCTGGTGAGCACCAAGAACATGGAGTTGAGTGGTGCCAATGTCACCGTCACCTCGGGTATGGAGACTGCCAGCCAGACCAGTCAGGACAGTTCCAAGAGCTTGGCGGTTGGACGCGTGATCGCGGGCTCGGTAGTGGACACCGCCACCAGCATGCGCGACGCCGTCAAAGCGGCCCGTAGTGCTGATGACCCACGACTTAAGGCAGTCAAAATCGCCCAGGCAGCCCTAGCCGCCTACAACCTGAACGGCCAGGCTTCGGACGCCAATGCGCAAAGCTCCGGCTTCAAAAACAAAACCGGCGGCACGCCCGGCAACGGTTCGCTGATCAAGATCGGTACTGAACTGGCCAATAACCGCAGCAAGAACAGCAGCGAATTCAACAGTGTCACCGCCAAGCAGAGCACGCTCAACGCAGGGCAAGACTTGTCGATCGTTGCCACGGGCGCTGCGGCGGGTACTCAGGGTGATATCCAGATCACCGGCAGCAGCTTGAAAGCCGCCAACACCTTGTTGTTAGCTAAAAACGATGTGTTGATGCAAAGCGCACAAAACACCACCGACCGCAAAAACGAAGGGTCGAAAAGTAAAACCGCCATCGGCGCCAGCTTCAATATTGGCGAGCAAAACGGCTTCACCCTCGACCTCGGAGCGCAGGGTGCCAAGAACAATGGCAACGGTAACTCCGTCACTCAGGTCAATAGCACCCTCGATACAGGCAGCCTGTTGTTACAAAGCGGTGGCGATACCACCCTCAAAGGCGCCCAGGTTCGTGCGGACAGTATCAAGGCAGATATTGGCGGCAACCTCAATATCATCTCCCTCCAAGACACCGAGTCTTCGCGCAGCAAACAGAGCAGCGCAGGCTTCGGCGCCAGTATCTGCATCCCGCCGTTCTGCTACGGCTCTACCGTAGCGGGCTCGGCGAACCTTGCCGCCGCCAATATGAACAGCGACTACAAGGGCGTGACCGACCAGAGCGGTTTGTATGCGGGCACGGGCGGCTACGACATCAATGTCGGCAAGAACACCACCCTGCAAGGCGCGGTGATTGCCAGTGAAGCGTCAGCTGATAAGAACCGGCTCAGCACTGACCGCCTGATCGTCAGCGACATCAAGAATGTCAGCGAAATCAAAAGTCAGTCTGCCGGTATTTCGGTGTCTTCCAGTAGTACCAGCGGTGCGTCGATGGGCGGCAGCATCCCGATAGCACTCAAGGAGAAAGACCATAGCTACACCCGTAGCGCGGTCAGCGAAGGCACGATTGTGGTTCGCAATGCCGAAGGCGCCAATGACCTAGTGGGGCTGAACCGTGACACCGCCAATGCCAATCAGAAACTTGACCGGCCTGATGAAAAGGCCATGCAAGAGCGTATTGACCTGATCCAAAGCTCGGCGCAGTTGGCCAGTGGGGTGATCAGTGCGGTAGGCAGGGCGAAGGCCGATGAGGCCAAGAAGCTTGGGCAGGCGGCGAAGGAACAAGCAGACGCAGGCGCGCCTGGTGCTGCTGATACCGCCCGTGCTGCTGATCTGGCTTATTCGGAAGCCAAGCGTTGGCAGTTCGGCGGCGACAAGAAAATGATGGCCGATATCGCGACGGGACTGATCGCCGCGGGGCTTGGTGGCGCGCCCGTCGGTACGACAGTCGGTATCGTTGCCAATACAGCTTCCAGCGAGATCTTCAAGCGAGTGGGTGATTACGCCGAGGCGCAATCCCTGAACCCGAAATCGGATGCGGCCACCCGAGCCGCATGGGCAGAAGGTGGAGCAGCACGCGTCATGTTGCACGCGTTGGCAGGTGCCGCCATTGGGTTGTCCAGCGGCAGCGTGGAAAGTGGCGCGTTGGGGGCCGGTGCTTCTGCTGCGTTGATGCCCTCGATTGCAAAGGCGTTGGAAAACAGCAAATTATCTGAGGCCAGCCAGGACAACATCGCCGCGTTGGTTGCGACCGGGATCGGCGCTGGAGCAGGCGCCGGGAATGGCACCGGCGGCGCTGCTGTCGGGGCCGGGACCGGTTACGGCGTCGAAGTATTCAATCGACAACTTCACCTGACCCAAGAGGTGCCACTACTCAAGAAGAAAGCTGAAGAGTTAGAGAAAACCTGGCGCAAGCCAAAATCGGATGCCTCTTGGGAAGACTTGTTGCGTATGGCAGCAGGATCAAAGGTCGATGCCGTCGAAAACGCCCGTTTAGATGCACTGGAAAAGAACTGGGGCAGCGACCCGACGCGGGATTGGCTTGATCGTGATTTGGCGATTGCCAGAGGCGCGATTCAAGAATTGGCTGATCAGAAGATTCCATTAACGTGGAAAGACGGCACCGCAATTATTGCCAATGGCTCTGCAGTTTATGCGTTCAACTCCACCAAAGAGCAGTTTGTAGACACGAGCCTTTTTAATGGTTTGGGCGACGGCCTTTATGGCGAATTGAGCTTGTTTGACAAATGGGTTCAATACGGTCGGGAGCAGGCAGATGCACATGCGACAGAATTCATTAACGTCTCGACCGACGAGCTGGCTTCAAAAGACGCGATGTCGAGGCTGTTGTTATTAGCTAGGAAATCGGCTGAACCGGTCACGGCGTTGGATGAGGCGGCCCTTTCGCTCACAGGTGTAGGTCTGGGAGCGAGGATTTCGGCGGCCATTGCCGCTGCCTTTGCGAAAAGGAAATTGGCGACGGAGGCGTCAGGTGAGGTTTTCGTCCTTGGGGCAAACGGTGCAAAAGAGGTAGGCACGTCCTTATCGCCGGTATTTAAAGATACAGATACAGGTTTGAACGCTGTAAATCCTATTGCCTCAAATAACCGAGGGAGAATTCAGGAGTTAGGTATGGACCCTGACAAAGGAAAGCTGGCGTTGCATGAAGGCCAAGCAGCCGTTCAGCTAGAAAATACGTTTGGAAGTACGTTGGAACGGGTAGAGCCTATCTTAGGACAGAAAAATCCTGACTTTGTATTTACGGATGGGCCATATTCTGGGAAAACGGTTGATTTTATGTGGACTGACTCAAGTCGATCCTCGCAAATTAATAAGTTTTTTTCAAATAATGCAGCGCAAAATCAAAGGCAGCTCATTGATCACTTAAATAAAGCTGATATAGTTCCTATCGACTATAGAAATCTTACGCCCGGTAACCAAGGGATGGTCAACGGCTGGATTAAGTTGCTGCCACAAGAGCAACAAAATAAAATATTAATTTTGCGGTGATCTCTATGGGTATGTATATATCAATAAATGAGTCTTCAGGCTGGGGGACTTCAGGTGGGGTGTTTGATTGTATTGTCGAAGGTACAAGAGCACTCTTCACTCATGATCAATGTAGCTGTATGAGGAAGATATACGAGGCTCTAGATGAGCAAGCGCAGAGCTTCATCGTTCTAGATAATATTACAGACGATTGCTTCAATTTGTTCTATAGCCATTGCGAAGCGGCAATGAAGATTTTTCCTGAAAGTGACCGCGGAAAGATTGTGCCTGAAAATCATATCCCAGGAATACTGTGGAATTGGTCTGAAGTTTTACGGCTTATGCGAGAAGATATTCGCTATAAAGATAAATAATTTGGTGCAAAAGGGCCAGGTTCTGCTGGTACGGGCACGACGGCGGGTAGTAATGTTGCAAGTACAACGCCTAAAGTTGATGTTTTTTGGAATAAAACAACAGTTCTAGATAGGACTGTTTATCAACGTAACGACCTCTTTGACCCAGAGGCCCTATCGACCTGGAGAGTACGAGGTAAAACTGTTGAAGGCTCAAACCTTGAGAGGATGGCCTCGGGTCGAGCACCAATTGGGTATGATGGGAAATCAGTTGAGTTACATCATCTCTCGCAAACTGAAGTTAATGGATTCGCTGGTACTCGTGGTTCACTTGCAGAAGTTGGTTCTGTTTTCCATAGCCAGAATAGCAGTGTTCTTCATGTCCCATCCAATGCCGCTCAAAGCTTTAGGTATACTCGTTACAAAGACTCTGCAGAATACAGAAACCCTACGACTGATTATGTTTCAGTTCCTACGGACTTGAATGCAAAAACATTGACAAAGCAGGCTAAAGAGTTTAACTCTTATCAGTCGGATTATTGGAAGTTGCGGGCTCGGAGCGGGGAGTAATTAGGCGTGGATTATTCGAGAATAATTAATCTTATTGAAGAGTCGGATTTCGTTGAGTTTGCTGATTATGGTGACGGGATTGCTGATGAGTGGATTTATAAAGCTGAAGCTCGTCTTGGGTTGAAGTTGCCTGATAGCTATAAATGGTGGCTGAAGTTTTATTCTGGCGGGGAAATATCTGGGGAGGAGATTTATAGTATCTACGAAATGGATTTTGATAGTGTAAGGGGTGGTGATATCGTTTATATGTCAATCGTTAACGGTCGAAATGGGTTGTGTGGGAAGGAGAGGCTATTTATCTGCGAACCGCCGGGTGCAGGGGAATCATTTTATTTTGTCACGGACGATGGTCTTAATGATGGAGAGTATCCTGTTTATAGGCTTGAACTTTCTGATCAAACTTCTAGTTTGTATGCGAAAAACTTTATCGATTTCTTAGAAAAAAGAATAATGTCTTTCAGTTGAATAACGATTCTGCGTTTAAAAAATGGTTGGGGGAAATAGGGGTCAGACCACGATTAGTACACCAATGTATATTGGTGGTCTGACCCCTATTTTTGCCGATCTGTTATGGCTCCCCGGTAACCGCGTCCGCGAGCCTGGCGGCGTCGAAAATGAACAGCGACTACCAGGCCGTCACCGACCAGAGCGGCTTCTTCGCCGGTAAGGGCGGCTACACCATCGACGTGGCCAAGAACACCACCTTGCAAGGTGCGGTGATTGCCAGTCACGCCACGGCCGACAAAAACCTGCTGCTGACGGATCGCCTGTTGGTCAGCGACATCAAGAATAAGAGCGAGATCAAGAGCCAGTCGGCCGGCGTCAGCGTCTCCGGTTCCTACAGTGGCGGCGCGAGTACCCTCACACCGGGCGCCCTGTACGGCATGGCACTCAACGACTCGGACCACAGCTACACGCGTAGCGCGGTTAGCGAAGGCACGATCGTGGTGCGTAACCCTGAGGGAGCGGGTGACCTGGTCGGCCTTAACCGTGACACGGCCAACGCCAACCAACGCCTCGACAAGCCTGACGAAAAGGCCATGCGGGAACGCATGGACCTGATCAAAAGCTCGATGGAGCTGACCAAGGGCATTGGCGATGCGATTGCTGCGGCCAGGATCAGGGCCGCCGACGACCCTAACAGCGATGTGAACAAAGCGACACGAGACAAGCTCGTGCAGGAAGGGGTTACCAACCCGACGCGGGATCAGATCAACCAACGTGCCCAGCAGGACTATGGCGTAGGGAGCAGCTTTCAGAAAGCCAGCCAGGCAGTGACGGCTGTTGTGCAAGCGGCGATGGGCGGCAGTGTTGGTGGAGCGTTGGCGGGGGCGGCGGCGCCGTACCTGGCAGAAACCGTCAAGGACATGACCAAGGGAGACCCGAATGCCAACGTGATGGCTCACGCGGTGTTGGGTGCCATTCTTGCCAAAGCTGGCGGTAACTCAGCACTCGCAGGTGCAGTGGGTGCTGTCGCTGCGGAGGGAACCGCGCGGCTGATCAAGGAAAGCCTGTATGGCGATGTCAGTAACGAAAACCTGTCCGAAGCGCAAAAGCAGACAATTTCCAGTCTCGCGACGTTGGCGGCTGGGCTCTCCGGATCGTTGGTTGGCAAGGACGCGCTGAATGCGGTGGCAGCCGCGCAGGTTGGGAAGAACGCTGTTGAAAATAACCTTTTGAGCCCATCCAACGAGTCTTTGCTTCAAAAGGCTCGCGACTCGTTCAAGCGCAACAAGTACACCGTCGAGGACGCAAAGACGCTTATCGCGCTCGATCAGCGAGGTCAGATTTCAGATGCTCTGGTTGAGCGCCTGCGCCGCAACCCAGACTCGATGTCGGCTGCCGATAAAGCCGCAGCGCTGGCGTACCTCGCGGATTACGCAAACGCACTCGTTGCGGCGTATGGGCAGGATGAGGCTGATCGTCGCATCTACGCGCTTATGCGGCCCGGTCCTCTGCGGCAAAGCAACGATGTGGCGTACGCGGCTGGGAATTCCATTAAAGACGCTTCACTGGAACGGCTCTATCCCGGCGATTTGTCGGCGCAGATGAACCGCACTCCTAGCGAAAACGAACAGCTTTACCGCGAAGCGCAAAAGACATTGCGCATCGGACAGAACTACCAAGGAGAGGCTGCAATCGGTACGCCGGCTTTGTATGTGCTGGGCGGGGGCGTGGGTTTGGCGATACGGTTGGTGACGGCTGAAAGTGGCGTATTGCAGGCTACTTATGGTGGGGTGCAGACCTACAACGGTGATTCGGGCGACGGCGCCCAAAACATTTTCCTTGGGCTTTTGAACGCGTCAGCTGCTGGGTTGCCGAGCGTGTTTAAGGGGCAGTCGGTTGCAGGCAGCACGAAGGGGATGACACCCAAAAATGAGAGCGTGGTTGGGGCAATACCTGACGCGGAGCTCGGCGTTTTGGTTGATAGAAACGTTCTGCAAGCCGGTCCAGATTTCGCCAAAGGTCCAAAAGCGACAGTTCAAGCGCCTCTGGTTTCCAAGGGGGCGGATGTAACTCCTGAAATTATTCAAAAAGCTTTACAAGTCGATTCGACTATTAGTGCACAAAATTTTGTGTCGCTACCTGCGATTCAGAGATACGTTGATCGACTTCTTGCTGGAGATACAGCTCCGGCAATCAAGATGGACGGTAATGTAATTGTTGATGGAAATCATCGATATATTGCTGCCAAAATACTGGGGCTAGAGCCTGATGTGGTACCGTGGGTGCTACCACCTAACAAAGTGGGTATGACTAAGCCTATATCTGATGTCAAAGTTGATCCGGCTGATTGGGGTAATAAATGATTACTTTGTATTTTGAAACCGGTGAGGCTTTGCAGTATTCATGCGACAGTTTTGTTGGTTTGGATTTTAATGGAGCTAGCTTGCATCGTGCTATATTTCAAGGGCTGGATGTCAGTAATGCAAATTTTGCCAATGCAAATCTAAGAAATGCTATTTTTGACTTTGCTATTTTGAATGGCTCCTGCATGAGTAATGCAGCATTAATGAATGCCACATTGACCTGTGCAGAAATGGAAGGTGTCGATCTTTCGGGCGCTATTGCTGTTGGTGCAATTTTTGCTGGGGCAAATCTTTCGATGTCAAATCTAAAGAGTTTAGATGTGCGAGGGGCTTGCTTTAAAGGAGCTAATCTATGTGGTGCTAATTTTTTAGTCGAACAAATAGAAGAGTCTGAGTTGTCTGGTGCTCAGTATGACAGCGAGACTGTTTGGCCCAGTGGGTTCAACCCCGTTTTGTACGGTGCAATAAAGATTTGAAAAGTTGCTGAAACGGTAACGGTGCAAAAGGTTTTGGCAAAGTTGAAGGCACCTATTCGGCGGTGAAACCAGGGGGAAATAGGGGGCAGACCACGTTTTGCATTTAAGTGGTTTTCGCGGATATTGTTCATTTTTTTAAAAATATTTTGCAATTATTGTGTTGAGTTGCTCTCGTTAAGGGCGGCTAAGCTGAAATGCCTTAATCTTATAAGGAAAATAGGGGTCAGACCACGATTAGTGCACCAATGTATATTGGAGGGAATAGGGGTCAGACCACGTTTTGCATTTAAGGAGCTTTCGTGGCTATTGTTATGTTCTTTAAAAGAGAGAGTTATTCGAGGAGTGGTGTATCGTCCGAAGGCTGTTTTTCTAAGTCTTATAATGGTGGCCTGATCCCTATTTCTTCTATTTCTTACTTCCAAAGTTATTGGTGGAAAGGTCGGAACACTGGGGGGCAAGAAATGATTAATCCGAAATCGAGTTTGCAAGCATTTGCACTGTTGTTTGTATATTGTTTTGTAGTGTTTATGTCCGTAAGCATTATTGGAGTACTTTTAGGAGCAGTAATAAATTTTCTTAAAGGTGGTCTATGGAAGTTCGGATGGTCTGATATAACAGGTTTAATCGCTGGTGCTTTGATTTATACCGTTTTTGCTACAGTAGGGATTTGGTTTTTGTCTAGATTGAATGCGCATAAAGCTGCAAAGAGGAAATAGGGGTCAGACCACGTTTTGCATTTAAGGAGTTTTCGTGGCTATTGTTCTGTTCTTTAAAAAGAGAGTTATCCGAGGAGTGGTGTGTCGTCCGAAGGCTGTTTTTTCTTAGTCTTATAATGGTGGTCTGACCCCTATTTCTCTCTGGACGGTCTTTTTGTGTTGTTAGGCCTGCGCCGTCGTTTGGGCGATATGTTGGCCAAGACGATTGTCATCAATAGATCGGAAGAGCGTCGTGTAGGGAAAGAGTGTTCGCAGGGTGTAG